>Ga0265798_10001004_pt1 | contig 44990 bp, 44 predicted proteins | sample P3T30metagenome_FD_192430 | JGI IMG/M metagenome (GOLD analysis project Ga0265798, IMG submission 192430) | Plant litter microbial communities from East Loma Ridge, Irvine, California - P3 T30 | ecosystem: Environmental > Terrestrial > Plant litter > Unclassified | place: USA: California... | reverse complement strand
GCCCGGGGCCGCAAGCCTTAGCGCAGGAAGCCGTGCCCTTGGGCCGGCATTTTTTTTGGACCGCAAATATGACGGTCATCATACAGAAGGGAATGCCATGAAACTCGACAACGCCATCGTCTTCGTTACCGGCGCCAACCGCGGGCTCGGCGAGGAATTCGCCCGCCAGGCTCTGGCCAGGGGCGCGCGCAAGGTTTATGGAGCCGCGCGCGATCCGGGCAAGGTCAAGCTGCCCGGCGTGGTGCCGGTGCGGCTGGACGTCAACGACCCTGTGCAGGTGGCGGAAGCGGCCGCGGCCTGTGCGGACGTGACGCTGGTCATCAACAACGCCGGCATCGCCAGCGACGGCAGCCTGCTCGACGAAGGCAGCATCGCCGCCATGCAGCGCATGATGGAAACCAATGTCTACGGCATGCTGCGCGTCAGCCAGGCCTTCGCCCCCAGGCTGGCGGTAAACGGCGGCGGCGCCTTCCTGAACGTCCTGTCGGTGGCGAGCTGGATCAGCACGCCCGGCCTGGCCGCCTATGCCGCCACCAAGTCGGCCGCCTGGAGCGTCAACAACGGGCTGCGCATCGCGCTGAAGGAACAGGGAACGCAGGTGCTTGGCCTGCACGTGGGCTTCGTCGACACCGACCTCACGCGCGGCATCGATCTGCCGAAGCTGGCGCCGGCCGAGGTGGTGGCGCGGGCCTACGCGGCGCTGGAAGAAGGCAGGAGCGAAGTCCTCATCGACGAGCTGTCGCAGAACGTCAAGCGCGGCCTGTCGCAGGAGCCGGGCGTCTACCTGGACCTGGTGCAGCGCCCGGCCTGAACGATGCGTGCGCCCGGTGTGCTAGCATCGCTCGATGGAAAGACGCACCGACTACAAGCAGGCCCTCCTGATCGAGGCCGTGATCCACGAAACCGACGCCATCGGCCGCTCGACCGCGGCGCGCCGTCTCGCCGAGATCGGCGTGCCGCTGGAGGTGGCGGTGCGGGTGCTGACCCGCCCGGTAGAGCGGCGCCAGCAGTTCGACTCGCCCTTCATGAAGCGCGAGTCGACGTAAGCACAAGCAGAACTTGGGTCCCGCCTGCGCGGGGACGACAACACTCAGCGGCTGGCGCAGAAGCCCGCGTCGTCGTTGGTCGCGCCGGGCGCCAGGCTGGCGTTCCAGCCCGGCGGCGACAGGTGCATCGTCGTGCCGTCCATCGTATAGCTGCCGTTCCACATGCCGCCCGGCGTGCCGGCCACGTTCGGCACGTCCACTTCCCAGTTCTGGATCCTGACCGTGCCGGTATTGGTGACGGGGACCTTCGCGCAATAGCCCGAGCCCCAGTCGCCGGTGATCACGAGCCTGGCCTGCAGCGCGCCCGCCGGCGGCGGCTGTGGCGTCTCGACGGGCTTGGCCGGCCGCGTCGCGCACAGGCCGACCTCGGTCGATTCGCCCGGATGCAGCTTGCGCCTGTAGGCCGGGCCTTCCATCGTCAGGACGCCGTCCTCCAGCGTGTAAGTCGCGTTCCACAGCGAGGTGATGCTGTCCCTGAACGGCAGCGAGGCCTTCCACCAGCCGGCGCGGTCGCCCACGTTTTTCACCGTGATGGTGCCGCAATAGCCGCTGCCCCAGTCGTTCGGCGTGTCCAGCGTCGTCGTCAGGTCGAGCGGCGCCGGCGGCGGCAGCGGGTTCGGGTAGGGTCCGGCCTGGACCGCCGCCGGGTCGAGGAAGGCCTGGGCGGTGGCGGTCAGCAGCGGATTGTCGACGCCGTCCGTGGTGCCGTAGTTGACCAGCCAGATGACGGCGCCGCCGACGCCTTCGCCCTCGCGGGTCGAGGTCGCCCAGGCGCCCTTGGCGGCGATGGTGGCCGGTTCCTCGTAGCTGATGTAGCCGCTGGTGGTGTCGGGCCGGTCGGCCGGGGTGTAGCCGCCTGGGTACACGCGGTAGCTGGTCTGGGTCGGCGCGTCCCAGGCGTAGATGCCGCGGTTCAGGTAGCCCAGCTTGTTCAGCAGCGTCCAGCTCCATTTGAAATCGGTGACCGACCACTTGCTCAGGTCGCCGTCGGTGTCCTGGTCCGGACCGGTGAAGGGCGGCGCGTAGCTCTCGCCGTAGAAGCCCAGGCCCAGGCCCAGCTTCTCGCGCGGCACACCGGCGTCGACGAACATCTGGATCGTGCTGGCAATCGAGACCGGCCGTTCCTTCGTGGCGCCGGTGAGCGGCGCGAAGGTGTTGCTGTGCCAGCCCTGGCCGAACCAGCCCACGCCGTAGCTCATGATGTTGTACTGGTCGACCATGGCCGCCACGCGCAGGTCGTGCCCGCTGACCTTGTCGATGTTGATGTTCTTGTTCCCGCCCGGGAAAGTGATGATGACCGGGCTGTTCTTGTAGCGCTCGCGCGCATTCGCTTCCTTGCGCAGGTCGAGGATCAGCTTTTCCAGTTGGGCCTGCTCGGTGGTGGCCTTGTCGCCGATGCCTTCCCAGTCGACGTCGATGCCGTCGTAATCCCTGGCGACCATGTAATCGACCAGGTTCTTGACGAAGGCCGGGCGCACGGCGTCGGTGGTCGAGGCCAGGAAGCCGGCGTTGTCGCCTTCGCCGCCCAGCATGATCAGGGCCTTGATGTTGGCCTGGTGGGCGCGCTTGACCAGGAATTCCTCCACGGTCCAGTCGTAGGCGGCGCCGGGACCGCGATCGCGGTCGGTATGGGCATTGCCGCCGCCCAGCACGATCTCGCCGGGTGCCTTGCCGTTGCTGCCGCTGCCCGGACCGATGCGCGCGAACACGAAGTGGGTCATGTGGGTCATGTCGACGTGCTCGGGCGCCTGGTACATGGCGTTGTCCCAGAAGTAGCCGGCGTAGTAGCCGCCGACCCATTTGCCGGTGAGGTTGGCGGCCTGGGTAGCTGTCAGCCCGCCCGCCACCGCGCCGATGGCCAGCAGCGTCGATGCCGCGATCTTCTTCATCCTGGTTTGCATGCGTTCCCTCCTTGTGATTGCTGTACGGAAACATCGTAGCAGCGCAGGAGTGCAAACTCTCGCCCCATCCGAGGGGGAATCAGGTGCCACAAGCACGATATTGCCTTTATGGCAAATGCTCTGCAGAATCTCCGGTATGAGCAAACGATCTTTCAGAGCGACGATGCGCGCTGCCTTCCTCGGCAGCAGCCACAGTGCCGGCCCCTGCGCCGCCGTGACGCCGGTCCAGTTGCAGCGTCCCGAGGGACAACGCGATTACCTGCTGGCCCTGCCGCGCAAGCCGCCTTCCGGCAAGCGTCCGCTGGTGGTGATCCTGCATGGCGCCGGCGCCTCCGCAAAGCAGGTGCTGGGCATGGCCTTTCCGCCTTCGCCGCTGTCGGTGTGGCTGGAGATCGCCGAGCGCGAGGGGGTGATCGTGGCCGCGGCGGATGCCGGCAAGGGCGGCTGGAGCGATTGCTTCGCCGGCGACGAACGGGTGGCGAAGAAGGATGACGTCGCCTTCATCGGTGCGATCATCGACGATGCGATTGCCCGGCACGGCGCCGATCCCGGCCGGGTGCACGTGATCGGCGTGTCGCGCGGCGGCCTGATGGCCTACCGGGTGGCGGCCGAGATTCCCCAGAGGCTGGCGGCGTTCTCGGCGCTGCTGGCCTGCATGCCGCCGCCGGGCCGGGCCAGACAGCCTACGGTAGCGCTGCCGGCGCTGATCCTCGGCTGCACGCACGATCCTTTCATGCCCTACGAGGGCGGCAAGCGGCTGCTCACTCTGGGTATCCTGGAACCGATGATGGGCATCGAGGCCAGCGCGCGGGTCTGGCGTGAATTGGCCGGGCTGGCGGATGCGCCATTGGTGGAAGCGATGACGCGCGCCGATGGCCGGGGCCGGACGCGCGCGACCCGCTTCCTGTGGGGCGAGGCCGGCGGACCGCAGGTCGCCCTCTACCGGATCGACGGCGGCGGCCACGCGGAGCCGAGCCGCCTGAAACGCTATCCGGAACTGATCAACCGGCTGGTGGGGCCGCAGAACGGCGATTTCGACATCGCCGAAGTGGCCTGGGACTTTTTCAGGGACAAGCGCCGGGGCGAGCGCGCCGGCAGCCGGGCCGCGTCGTGACTACCCGGCGGCGGCGACGCCTTCGGGCCGCAGGATGCGCTCGCACAGCTCGGGCTCGGCATCCTGGTAGAGCCTGAGGACGGTGGAGGTGCGGGTGCCGTAGCCGGTCATCTCGATGCAGACCGGCGAGAGTTCGCGTTCGACCTCGATCGGCATGCCGGTGTCCGGCAGGCGCAGGTCGGGCGCGCGGGTGGTATCGGCCAGCATCTCGAAATAGGCGTCTTCGGGCGCGCCCTGCAGCAGCAGGCTGGCGAAGCTGGCCTTGGTGCGCACCACTTTCGGCCACGGCGCGTCGAGCAGGCCGTTCGAGACGCCGTAGATGCCCGGCTCCAGAGGCCTGCCGTTGCGCGGATCCGCGCCGGCCCGGTTCGAGAACCAGTACAGGCCTTCGCGGTCACCGAGGATCAGGTTGAAACCGTTGTACTCGGCGGCGCGGCCGGCGATGCGGTCCAGGTAGGCCGGCGCATCGAGCTCGCCCTTGAGGAAGTCGGCGACCAGCGCGCCGCGGGTCGGCGCATCGCCGCGGCGTTCGTTGGGCGCGCGGATATTCGTCAGCGCCGCGAACTTGGGACCGTTCGGGCCGGTCCGGGTCACGCCCATCCAGCTGCCGCCGCCCTGCAGGTCGCGGCCGGCGATGATGTCGGGGTTTTCGGGCCAGGGCCCGGCCGGGGTGGCGGGACGGTCGTAGAATTCGTCGCGGTTGGCGCAGGCGATCACGGGCACGCCGGGAATCACACGCCAGGCAAAGACGATCAGGCACATGGCGTTTGCTCCAGGTCGACAAAGACTTCGGCGCGGCGCGGACCCTGCACCAGCGTCTCGATGCCGGCCGCGGCGGCGGCCTGTTCGAGGACACCGGCGAAGGTATCCGGCACGCCGGGGTAGACTTCCATCCAGGTCTGCAGGCCGTCCGCGGCTTGCGGGCGGCACTTCAACTGCACGGACACACCGTGGTTTGTGGCCAGCGCCGCCTGCATGGCGCGCACGCGCGGCGCCAGCGCGGCGGCGTCGAGCGCACGCACCTTGTAATAGACGTACAGGTCGATCATCTGCGTATCAGCCCAGTGTCGGCTCAGGCCGCAGGCGTGTCGATCGCATACGGCAGCGGCAGGAAAGCCAGCCTGGTGCCGCCGGCCGAGCCATGGTGCACTTCGTGATCGAGCGCGGCCAGCTTTATCTCGACCAGCGCGTCGGCGCCGCCCTGGCCATTCGGGGCCGCACTGACGATCATGCCGGACGGCTGGTCTGGGTCGACGCTGGAGAAGACCTCGTCGCCGGCGCGCGCGGCCGCGTTGGGCAGCGTCGCCAGCACCATGCGACGTTTCAGCTTGCCCAGGTACTGGCTGCGGGCGACGATTTCCTGGCCCGGATAGCAGCCCTTCTTGAAGTTGACGCCGCCGATCAGCTCGAAGTTGACCATCTGGGGCACGAACTGTTCCTGGGTCGGCTGGGTGACCTGCGGCACGCCGGCATGGATGTCGGCCAGGTGCCAGGCGGCGTTGCCGCCCAGCGCCAGCGTCTCGCGCAGTTGCGGCAGCGCCGCGATGGCGGTCTCGCCCGACGTGATCCACAGGTAGCGCGGGGCGTTCAGAGCATCCGCCAGGCGGATCACGGTGCCGAACGCGCCGTCGACCTTGGCGTAGGGCGCGGCGGGCAGGGCGCCGACCTGGCGCGCCAGCGCATCGCCCGCTTTCGATCCGGCCAGGCCCAGCACGGCGGCGGTCGGTGCTTCCCCGGTGGCGTCGCGCAGCCTGGCCTTCGCGCGCAGCACGAACATGGTCAGGCGCTTCTGCAGCGGCGGCTGGATGGCGCGCGGCAGCTGCAGGAAGATGTCCGCCCCTAGGCGCCACATCAGGAAAGTGGCCTGCAGCCGGCCTTTCGGCGTGCAATAGCCGGCCAGGCGGGCCTCGTCCGTGCCGAGGTGTTCGACGTCGTTGGTCAGCTGGTTATGCAGGAAACTGGCGGCGTCCTCGCCGGCCACGGCGATCAGGCCGAGGTCGGTGACCGGCGCCACCACGCCCTCCGCAAGGTCCTTGATGGACAGCGTCTTGCCGAAGTCTTCGATCTGCGCCGCTTCGTCCTGATGGAAGCGGGCGCCCAGCGAGGCGAGATGTTCGATCCAGTTGCTCATAAATTCAGAATTATTTCCCGTTTAGGCTTTATCATTACGGCCTCATTATAGAGTTGTCGTCAAAATCGCGCCGGGACCGGCGTAAAAACCAGCACACATGGCACTTATAAAAAAACTCATCGTAACCGGCGTGATCGTGTCAGTCGCTGCCGTGGGAGGCTTCCAGTGGTGGTCGGGCCAACCGATCACCGGCAAGGACAGCCCCGTCATTCCCTTCGCCATTGCCCAGGGCAGCGGCGTGGCAGGCGCGGCCCAGCAGATGGCCAGCGCCGGCGTTCCCGTCAACGGCTTCCTGTTCGGCGTCCTGGCGCGCGTGACCGGCAAGGCCGGCCAGATCAAGGCCGGCAGTTACGAGCTCAAGCCGGAAACCACCCCGCGGCGCCTGCTCACCCAACTGGTGCGCGGCGAATACGCGCAGGAATCGCTGACCATCATCGAAGGCTGGACCTTCCGCCAGATGCGCCAGGCGGTCGATGCCGCGCCCAACCTGAAGCACGAGACAGCCAGGCTGTCGGACAAGGAGCTGCTGGCGAAGGTGAATCCGGATGGCGCCGGAAAATACGCGACGCCCGAAGGCCTGTTCTTCCCGGACACCTATCTGTTCGCGAAAAACGCCAGCGACCTGACGATCTACAGGCAGGCGCACGAGATGATGATGAAGCGCCTGAAGGCGGCCTGGGAAAAGCGCGAGGCCAACCTGCCGTACACCGATCCGTATCAGGCGCTGATCATGGCCTCGCTGGTCGAGAAGGAGACCGGCCAGAAGAGCGAGCGTGCGATGATCGCCGGCGTCTTCGTCAACCGTCTCAAGACCGGCATGCTGCTGCAGACCGACCCGACCGTCATCTACGGCATGGGCGACAAATACGACGGCAAGATCCGCAAGAAGGATCTCGAGACCGACACCCCGTACAACACCTACACCCGCGCCGGCCTGCCGCCGACGCCGATCGCGCTGCCGGGCGTGCAGTCGCTGGCCGCGGCCCTGAGCCCGGCCCGGACCGAGGCCCTGTACTTCGTCTCGCGCGGCGACGGCACCAGCCATTTCTCGGTCAACCTGAACGAGCACAACAAGGCCGTCAACCAGTACCAGCGCGGGGGATCGAAATGAGCGGGCAAGCAGATGCGCAGACGCGGGCCCGCGGCCGTTTCATCACGTTCGAAGGCATCGATGGCGCCGGCAAGTCGACGCATATCGGCTTCGTGACCGGCCTGCTGAAGGACGCCGGCAAGAGCGTGGTCTCGACCCGCGAGCCGGGCGGCACGCCGCTGGGCGAAAAGCTGCGCGAGCTGCTGCTGCACGAGAAGATGGACGTCGGCACCGAAGCCCTGCTGGCCTTCGCCAGCCGCCGCGAACACCTGGCCCAGGTCATCGGCCCGGCGCTGGGACGCGGCGACTGGGTGCTGTCCGACCGCTTCACCGACGCCAGCTTCGCCTACCAGGGCGGCGGCCGCGGCCTGCCGCTGCCCAAGCTGGAAGCGCTCGAGCAGTGGGTGCACCCGGGCCTGCAGCCCGACCTGACCCTGCTGTTCGACGTGCCGCTGGAGGTGGCGCGCGAACGCCTGGACGCCACCCGCACCCTCGACAAGTTCGAGTCCGAAGAGGCGGCCTTCTTCGAGCGCTGCCGCGACGAATACCTGCGGCGGGCGCAGGAAAGCAATGGTCGCATCGTGGTGATCGATTCGACCCGGTCGATCGAGGACGTCCGCGCGCAGTTGAAAGCAGCACTGGAGAAGTTCTTGTGACAAGCAGTACCGCCATCTATCCGTGGCAGGAGCAGGCCTGGACGCAGTTGCAGCAGATGCGCGCGCGCCTGCCCCATGCAATCCTGTTCTACGGCCCGGCCGGCATCGGCAAGGCCGATTTCATCCAGGCCTTCGCCCAGGCGCTGCTGTGCGAAAACGTGCAGCCCGATGGCCATGCCTGCGGCACCTGCGCCTCCTGCGGCTGGTTCGTCCAGGGCAACCACCCGGACTACCGCCGCGTGCGTCCGGAAGCGATGGAAGACGAAGTCCCGCCCGCTGAGGGCGAGGAGGCCGGCGACACCGACAAGAAGGCCAAGTCGGGCAAGACCGCCTCGAAGGACATCAAGATCGAGCAGGTGCGCGCGTTGTCCGACTTCATGAACATCTCGACCCACCGCCAGGGTTTGCGGGTGGTCGTGCTGTACCCGGCGGAGGCGCTCAACATGCCGTCCTCGAACGCGCTGCTGAAGACCCTTGAAGAACCGCCGCCGGGCACCGTGTTCCTGCTGGCATCGAACGGCCTGGACCGGCTGCTGCCGACGATCCTGTCGCGCTGCCGCAAGTTCGCGCTGCCGATGCCGGAGCACGCCCAGGCCCTGGCCTGGCTGGAAGCCCAGGGTGTGCAGGATGCCGATGGCTGGCTGCGCGAGCAGGGTGGGGCGCCGCTGGCCGCGCTGGTCCAGGCGGAAACGGGCAGCCGGGAGGAGCTCGATGCCTTGCTGCAAATCCTGGCCCAGCCCAGCGTCGACGCCGCGTTGCGCGCGGCAGACAAATTGAGCAAAGCGCCCTTGGCATCCCTCGTCGCATGGCAGCAGCGCTGGTTGTATGATGTTTTTTCGTACAAGCTGTCCGGCACGATCCGCTATTATCCGCGGTATCGCCAGCAGCTTGCGAACCTGGCCGGACGCGTGCACACGGCCAGGCTGATGCAGGCGATCAAGTCGACCAACGAGCGGCGCGCGGTGGCGGACCACCCGCTGTCGCCGAAACTGTTTGTCGAAGACATGTTGCTTGATTACACTGCCTGCTGTGCTGCCTGACTGCACTGCCTGAGAAAGGATCCCGATGAACGGCTTGCCCACCGACCCGAACGCCCCACTGGCTCCCCAGGCGCCGCGGCCGTCCGTGCTCTCGCTGGCCATCAAGGAAAAGGCGGCGCTGTACGCGGCCTACATGCCCTTCCTGAAGAACGGCGGCATGTTCGTCCCGACCAGCAAGCCGTACAAGATCGGCGACGAGATCTACCTGATCCTCTCGCTGATGGACGACCCCAATAAATACCCGATCGCCGGCAAGGTCGCGTGGATCACACCGGCCGGCGCCAACAACAACAAGGCGCAGGGCATCGGCGTGCATTTCCCGGCCGACGAAACCGGCCAGCGCGCCAAGCTGCGCATCGAAGAAATCCTGGGTGCGGCGTTGCGGTCCTCGCGCGCCACCCATACGCTCTAGTCTCGCTTTTTATTTATGCCGTCTTACACCCATCGCATCGCCCGCATCGAAGACCTGCCCGTCATCGTCGACATCTACAACTCCACCATCGCCTCGCGCGAAGTCACCGCGGACACGGAACCGATCACGGTCCAGTCGCGCGAACAATGGTTTGCCGATCACACGCCGGAACGCCGGCCGCTGTGGGTGATCCATGATGCCGCCGATACGTCCGGAAACCCGGCCGTCATCGGCTGGTGCTCGTATTCGAATTTCTACGGCCGCCCAGCGTATTCCGGCACCGCCGAAGTCTCGATCTACATCGCCGAACAATGGCGCGGCAAGGGCATCGGCCGCTACTGCCTGGAGCAGGCGATGGCCTTCGCGCCGAATATCAAGGTGCACACGCTGCTGGGCTTCATCTTCGGCCATAACGTGCCGAGTTTGGCCCTGTTCCGCAAGTACGGCTTCGAGACCTGGGCGAATTTCCCGCGTGTGGCCAACCTGGATGGGATCGAGCGGGATCTGATCATTCTTGGCAAGCGCGTGGTCGACTGAGGTCAGTCGCCCGGGCCTTCGCCGGGCATCGTGTCGGCCATCAGGCGGAGTTCTTCCGGCGTCAGTTCTTCTGGCTTCTTGTTGGCCAGGGCGTCGAAGTCTGGGTGAGTATCAGGCTGCGTCTGCTGTTGCGACTGGGGATCCTGCCCGGTGTCTTGCTGGTTACCGGACTGGATTGACTGTTGCTTCGGTTCGTTGTTCATGGCAAATCTCCGTGCTGACTGGTTCTTGCGACCGAGTTTGCCACACGGGTGTCCCTCGCGGCGCACGGCGCTCCGTCCCCAAAGGCTTTGGTATGTCCTCCGGGGGCGTAACGCGTGCTCCTTTTCGAAAGTGCGAAGCCGATCTATTGCAGGATGATCGCGGTATTTACCGCATGGTTACAGACGGCGTCGAAATTCTTCACCCATGTTCCACTGTTGGGCACGACGCCAACCTCGCACCGCCGACCGTTACCCGAGGCATCTCCGTTCGAGTACCTTACCTGTGTCTCCCAGTCCAGCGAAGCGCCGCCAAATGTCTGGCCTCGCCCTGTTGCATTGATCCAGACCTGTTCACCCGATGCGTTGGGCTTTCTCGCGAAAAAGCTAGAACAGGGTTTTCTGTTAGGCGATGCCTCCAGCCGGTACGGCATATTCAACACCGTCGTTACTGAATAGAACTGCGCGTCTGCCGGCACCTGTGAACTGTAGATAGGGCCGCCACGCTCTCCGGTTCCGCAAGAGTTGCCGGGGCTGCCGAAAATCGAGAACAGGCTAGGCGTAGTCGCCGTGAAGCCTGAAAGGACGATTTTCGCGGGCAATCCGCCATACAGCGGGTTTGTCGTCTCGACTGACAGCACCAACGGTTCGACATTGGCACAAGTGATTGTACGTCCCTCCTTCGGCGATACCACGTTCTGCAACTCCTGTTCGAATGCGGCGATTTCGTTGCTTTGGAATAAGGGACTCCTGACGTAGTAACACAGCACTTCGAAGTCTGTCACACCTGATTCCGACAAGCCCATCACATTTTGCTCGTTGTCCGCATAGAAAGGGATTGTCTCTGGAACAAAAGGATTACTCGTGCCATCGAACTTCAGGTCGAACGGCCGCCTGGTCGTGCCGCCGGTAAAGCCGTCTCCATTAAGGTCGTAGCGTGAATAATCTGGTTGTGTTTGCGCCGTAAGTCCATATGCCTTAGGGAAAAATGCTTGGAGAAAGAGGCGCGCATCGGCCATGTTGAATTTTGTTCCCGGGCTGACCGGGCCCTTTACGCTTGCCTTCAGGATTGCAGTACGCACTGGGGCCTGATTGAACGCGATGTCCAGCGACAGGAGGGATGCGTAGGCATCGATGGCGGGCGCGGCGCCGGTTATCGGAAAATCCTGGAAGCGAATTTTACTAACTCGCTCGACGAGCTCGGCAGGCGAAAGATCCGGGCGCAGGAACCACATCCAGGCCGCAAGTCCCGCCACTTGCGGGCTTGCCATCGATGTGCCGCTCATCAGTCCAGGGGCGGGGCCGGAGTCAGGGCCGAGGAAGGAATAAACGTCCGTGCCGATGGCGCTAATATTGCCGCCGATGTTAGAGCCGCCTTGCGCTTCAGGTGGGCGGCCCACCGTAGCATTAAGTCCGCCGGGCGTTGGCGTTGGGCCGGCTATATTCACCACACGGTTCTCGACAACGAGCCCTCCCGCAAATCTGGTTTGACCAAATAAGGTTGGCCCCAAAGCGGCACGATTGAAGGCGCTAGCCTCTACCGCCATCAGTTTTTCATTGTTTCCTGCGGCCGACACTTGCACAACCTGCTTATCCCATTCGAATTTTTTCCCCCCGATATCCAGATTTCTGACGAGCACTCGCCACCAATAGGCGGAAGCGTCTTTCTCCTCCTTTGTCAGTCCAGAGCATTCGCCAGGGATTGAGGGAGAAAACTTCGGCGTTTTTCTGAAATTGCAATAACCGAGGCTAAGGTTGATTACGAAGTTTGCCGAGGGGTTGTGGGCGAAAATATCCCGGAGCTTGAAGGCCATGGCAACCTGCTCATTATGGTTGATCTTCGGTAGCTGTATCTCATTCATATCGACGACATTGATCGGAATGGGCATGGGCATGGCGCCTGTGACACGGCCGCGCTCCGTGGAACCGCCGCCAAAACCTCCGGCAAAGATTCCTGCGACGTGATAGCCATGACGATCGCCCGGCAGCTTGACACTCGCAGGAAACGAGGCTATTCCTGAAGGTGTGCTGCTCAAGCCGCTCAGATTTCCGCGTCCAAAGAAATCCACGATGATGGCTTCAACTGGTGCCAGCGTCACGACCGGGCGCGCGTTGATCGCGTTCCATGCCGGAGTGAAGGCTGTAGCGGCATGATGCAGGACACCGCCTGTCGTCGACGCGGCATCTGCGGGTAAAATGCCGTCGGGCAGCGCCAACGGCTGTAAAACAGGCGCCATGGTAGCCGCTGCGAAAGCTCCGCTATCCCTGAGCTTTTGTTCAGCTGCGCGCAAGTCCGTTAGCGAAGCTGCGCCGGGCACTAGTAGCGAAAGGGCAGCATTGCGGCGCAAGCTGCCGATAATTCGGGCACCTGCAGCCGTCAGCGCCGCGTTGACCGCCCCGACCGTTGCCCCGTCCGCAATCACGGCATTTATCTGGAAAGCGTAATAAGTGAAGTCTCCATTTGCCGCCTGGCTGGCTTCCGCCGCGGTGAGATCTGCAAGAAAGTCGGGCACTGCCGATATGGCGTCGTCTGACGCTGAGCCACTCAGGAGAATGCCGGTGCCGTTCGGGCCTGGCGTAGTTTCGGCCTTGGCTTCCCATCGGAAGGCAGCAAGATCGAACGGCGAGGTGCGGTCATGACGCACGATGATGAGGTCAGATGGGGAAACAGTCACTCCTGTTGCCATCGTGCCGACACTCACCGTTCCGTCCACAATGGTCGTGCCGGCGCCGACGTCGAGCAAGGTAAGAATGACTCCCTTTTGTTCCGCGCCCGAGTTTTTTACGGTGACACGGTAGGTGTAATCGAACACGGTGCGGGAGATTCTTGATTCGGAGACTTTCGTCAGGTTCAGCACCGACACCGTGGTGATTGGCGCGGACGAGCTGCTGGTTGAAACGGATGCCCTCGTAGCGACCATGTCCCCTGTGCCGCTTTCGTTCTTGCCGCCGCCGCAGCCTGCTACGATTACTGCGAGACAAAAACAGAGTCCTGGCCAAAAGACGAACGAACGCCTTGCTTTCGCTATCCTTTTCATGACGTCTCCCTGGTCGCTCTCCTGAGCGTGTGGATTTACGTTTCCATTACGTAGTGCTTATAGTTGTGTGTTTTAGTTTCGTCAGTCCGAGCATTACAAGTCCCAGTAGAATCAACCAGGCGCTTTGAGCCTCAGGTATCGTGCCAGATGGATCGGTTGAATCGACTGTCATGCCGCTTAGAGTGACTTGAAAAGGTTCAGGTATATAGAACTCGAATGCCTGGCTGCCTGGATGGCCAGCTCCGAGATACTGGAATTGCACTGAAAAACCTCCAAGACTCGATTGCGGTGGAATGCCTCCCGTTGTAGTTACTGCGTCGTACAAGCCATCGGCTGGAATTGACAGATCTGGTTGCAGGACAATGACATCCCAATTGCCTGGGGAATGCACAGCAACCAGATTCGTGTAATCAGCAGAATTAAAGTAAACGGTAAACCCTAATATCGGATCCGAATAGCTGTCATTTTGCACAGTGTAGTCGTATTGCCACACTGTGCCGGCAATATTTGTTGCGGCGTAGAATATCGTGCTCGCTTTTGCTGAGATAGTGGTGATGAAAAGTAGCAAGGTTATTGCCAAGTGAAGGGCGATTCTCTGCATTTCGGATCTCCTTTTAAATCCCTATCAAGAAGCAAACCCCGTGCCAATTTTTCGGGGATATATAAATCAATGGGTTAGTAAAATAGTTTATTGGATCTGTAAAGAAATCTGACTAGGATATTTTTACGAGCGAAAAGCGTCAATAATGATCGGAAAGGTTAATCTCGGTTTGAATTGAACATCCGGCAAATGCTGTTTCCTTTCAGCGATACGCCAGTGACCTCGTCTGATGGCGTAAGTGCTTGAGCGTCCGGTACACTGCCTCAGTCTCGCGTACAATAAGCGGATGTACATCGATTCACACTGCCACATCAATTTCCCGGAGCTGGCCGCCCGCATGCCCGAGATTCTCGCCAGGATGGCCGAGAACAAGGTCGACAAGGCGCTGTGCGTGTCCGTCAACCTGCCGGAATTCCCCAGCGTGCTCGCCCTGGCCGAGCAATATCCACATATTTACGCTTCGGTCGGCGTCCATCCCGATTATGAAGACACGCCCGAGCCCAGCGTCGAGGAGTTGGTGCGCCTGGCCGACCATCCGAAGATCGTCGCCATCGGCGAAACCGGCCTCGACTATTATCGCCTCGAGGGCGATCTCGAATGGCAGCGCGAGCGCTTCCGCACGCATATCCGCGCCTCGCGCGAGACCCGCAAGCCGCTGATCATCCACACCCGGTCATCGAGCGCCGACACCATCCGCATCCTGCAGGAGGAGGGCGCGGCCGTGGACAAGGGCGGCGTCGCCGGCGTCATGCACTGCTTCACCGAGACGCTGGAGGTGGCCCAGGCCGCGATCGAGATGGGTTTTTACATCTCTTTCTCCGGCATCGTGACCTTCAAGAGCGCAAAAGACCTGCAGGCGGTGGCCAAGGCACTTCCGCTGGATCGCATCTTGATCGAAACCGACTCGCCGTATCTCGCGCCCGTGCCCTACCGTGGGAAAATGAACGAACCGGGCTACGTGGCCCATGTGGCCGAATACATCGCCACGCTCAAGGACGTGTCGCTGCGCGAAGTGGCGGAGCGCACGACCGATAATTTCCACCAGCTGTTCAAGGTACCGAGGGGGTAAGCATGATGCAGCGTCGCGGTTTTCTTCGCCTGACAGGCCGGACTGTCCTTGCCGCGATCCTGCTGTCGGCCTTGCCCGGCGCCGCGGTGCTTGCCGCCACGCCCCAGCAGACGGCCGATTTCTTCCGCGCCGTGCAGATGGACGATGCCGCCGCCGTCAAGGCGCTGTTGGCGAAGGGCGTGGATCCGAACCAGCAGAATCCCGTCGGCGGCGAGCCGGCCCTGGTGCTCGCGGCGCGCGAGGGTTCGATGCGGGTGCTGCAGGTGCTGCTCGACCATCCCGCCATCCAGCTCGACGCCCCGGCCATCAACGGCAACACGGCCCTGATGATGGCCGCCTTCAAGCGCAACCGTCCCGCCGCCGAAGCGCTGGTGGCGCGCGGCGCCGCCGTCAACCGTCCGGGCTGGACCCCGCTGCACTACGCGGCGGCCAGCGGCGACGAAGACATCGCGCGCCTGCTGATCAAGCGCGGGGCGAAGGTCGATGCGGTGTCGCCGCCGGCCAGCGGCAGCTACACGCCGCTGATGATGGCGGCGCGCGAAGGCCATCCCGACATGGTCGACTTCCTCACTTCGCAGGGTGCGAACCCGAAGCTGGCCAACAGCGAAGGCCTGACCGCGGCCCAGATCGCCGAGCGGCGGCGCTAGGGCCCAAGCAGCAAACTGGGGTGGATTTCCCCGTCAGCTCCACGCATTAAAAAGTTTCCTCGTTGCAGATAATGCTTCCATGCAATTAACCAAGGCGAGGAACATGATGCTGAACGAACGCGAAATCGAGAGCTGCTATCTGGGGCAGTTCATCCCGGTCCATTATCACCACAACATGCTGATGGACCAGAATCGCATGCACAGCTTCAAGTCGGCCATTTTCCACACGGTCAAGCCGGGCATGAAAGTGCTGGAACTGGGCGGCGGCACCGGCGTGCTGTCCTTCTTCGCTGCGCAGGCAGCCGACAAGGTCTACTGCGTCGAGTTCAACCCGGACATGGTGCGTGAAGCCCGCAAGTTCCTGGCCATGAACCAGAACGGCCACAGAGTCGAGGTCATCCACGCCGACGCCTTCGAATACCTGCCGCCGGAGCCGGTCGACGTCGTCATCTGCGAGATGATCCATGTCGGCATGCTGCGCGAGAAGCAGGTCGAGATGATGGAATCCTTCAAGCGCCGCTACCTGGCCCGCTTCGGCGGACCGCTGCCGGTGTTCCTGCCGGAAGCCGTCATCATGGCGGCCCAGCCGCTGCAGCAGGAATACGATTTCGAAGGTTTCCACGCCCCGATCGTGCAGTTCCAGCCGACCAACGTGATCTACCCGGGTACCGTCGAGCTGGCCCAGCCGGGCGTGTACAGCATCATGGACTTCAGCCAGCCGACCGACATGAACGTCGCCTGGGAAGGCCGCTTCCTGATCGAAAAGGCCGGTCGCCTGAACGCGCTGCGCTTCATCACCAAGAACGTGCTGTCGATCGTCGAGGAAGTCGGCGCGACGATCGACTGGCTGAACCACTACATGATGCTGCCGCTGGCGCGTCCGCTGGACGTCAAGGCCGGCGACGTGGTCCAGGTCAGCTTCGCCTACCGCTGCGGCGGCTCGATTCCGTCGCTGGAGGCCTCGATCCGCGCCGAGGTCGTGGCCCGCTTCGAGGAAGAGGCGGTTTGCGAGCAGGCCGGCGCCGCGGCATACGCATGAGATCATGGCGGTCTGCGAGTCCTGCGAACGGCATCCGGTAGGGGTCATCGAAGCTTGCGATGACGCCGCCGCGCCTTACCGGGTGTGCCGGCCGTGCCATCGGCGGCTCCTCGCCCGCGCCTTGCGGCCACTCGAATGGTACAACCTGGCCAAGCGCCATGGCTGGTACCGGTTCCTGTTGCACGACGATTTCTACGATCAGGACGGGCTTGCCGATCAGTTCGAGATCGATCTGGAAGAGCCGGAGCGCTACCCGGCGCCCACACTCGCGCAGGTGAAAGACGATCCCCTCGCGCTGCTGGATTTTTCGATAACGCGTTGGCGTTTCGACGAGGCATTGACGCAGGCGTGGCACGCCCAGGCGAAGGAGGCGGTGCTGGCCGCGCTGGAGGCGAGGTTCGCCGCAACGGGCAATGCGGGTATTCGCGCTTGCCTGCTGGAGATCTGCGTGGCGCACCTCGCAGGACATGGCGCGACATTCGTGCGGGCGGCCTGGGCCTGCGGGCCCGATCTGTTGCCCTTGGCCTCGCTCGCCAGGGCCAGCGCGTCCTGCCTTCCATTCCTGGAGGGATACCAGCGCGTCGCTTCGGCGATCGAAGCGATCGACCCCGCCAGGCGCTATCGATATCTGGCCTGCCTCGGCTATTTCCGCACGCCCGAGGCACTGGACTGGCTGGAGCGCCATATCGTCGAGCCGGTGGCCGAGCCCTGGGGCGCTCTGGCGGCGGCGTCGAACATCGACTGGTCCCGGCTCCGGCAATGGCTGAAGGCCGGACGCCCCCTGAGCCTGGTGGCGCTCGACGCCCTGCGGGAAATCCAGCGCAGTCACCTGCAGCCATTTCAGCCCCCGGCGAAGAGCGAACTCGTGCAGGCACTCGAGGCCTGTGCCGCCGGTGACGCCGCGCCGCGCGTGAGGCAACGGATAGGCGCCATTGTCGAAGCGTATGATCGCCTGAAGTAATCCACCCGCCCGGCGACTCCCATTCATTCCCGCTTTTCTTCCGTTTATCCCCGCTCGTTGCCATTTATCGCAAGCCGATTGCCGTGACGGGCAGTTGTCATTACAGTCACGGCATGGTCCTCACTTCCGTTGAAGGAGAAAACGATGCTCGGCTTTCTTGCCTGGTTGGTGTTGCTGTTCCTGTGCTGGCCGGTGGCCCTGCTGGCCCTGTTCCTGTATCCGGTGGTCTGGCTGATCCTGCTGCCTTTCCGCCTGCTCGGCATCGGCGTGGAAGCCGTGTTCGAGTTGTTGCGCGCCATCGTCATGCTGCCGGCGCGCGTGCTGGGCGCCTCGCCGGGACGTTGAGTTTCCTGTCCTTAAGCCAGTGTGCGTCGATTAACAGACTGTGCTCCGCCCTTCGCCTATCGTGGGCATACTGATGGCTTGAATCCATCAGCCATGCTTAGAAAGGATACGACTATGCGTCTGGATATTTACCGCAGAGCCGAACAGGACGGCAAGTTCTCGTACCTGGCGGTGCCCGAAACCAAGAACATTCCCGAGGAAGCCACGAACACCGATTGGGAAGTCGAAGCCCGCGCCGTCGAGGTGGACGACGACGCCCAGCAGATCGACGATTACGACATCCAGAACCTGACCGGCCAGCTGGCCGAAAAGGGGTATGCGGTCACGTCGACCATGCACTGATGCAGTAACCCTGAAGTAAGCTTGTAGTACGCTCACGACGAATTTGCGTGGCGTACGCCAGTCATCTCGCCTGCGGCGAGGGGGTTGGCGTACGCCTTTCCACGCCTATGGTATCCTTGCGCTCCGTTTAGTCAGGTGCATGTGGAGGCGTAATGAAGTGGGCAGTCGTGGGTTTTCTCATCCTTTCGGTCCTGCATATCCATTTCCGCGGCAAGGTGCGCCTGCCGTTCGGCCGCCAGCTGTTCGACCATTCGTCGTTCATGGCACCGATCAACATCTTCATGCACCTGTTTTCCCGGGTGCCGAGCACGCCCTACATCCCGGTTCGTGAATTCCCCGAGCTCAAAGTCCTGGAAGAGAACTGGGAAGTCATCCGCGAGGAAGCGCTGAACCTGGTCGCGCTACAGAAGATCAAGGCCTCCGAACAGAACAACGACGCCGGTTTCAATTCCTTCTTCAAGACCGGCTGGAAGCGCTTCTACCTGAAGTGGTACGACGCCAGCCACCCGTCGGCCGAGCGCCTGTGCCCGAAAACCTATGCGCTGCTGCAGGGCATCCCGTCGGTGAAGGCGGCGATGTTCGCCGAGCTGCCGCACGGCGCCAGGCTGAACCCACACCGCGATCCCTTCGCTGGCTCGATGCGCTACCACCTGGGCCTGGCCACGCCGAACGACGACCGCTGCTTCATCGAGGTCGACGGACAGCGCTACAGCTGGCGCGACGGCCAGGGCGTGATCTTCGACGAAACCTTCATCCACTGGGCCGAGAACACCAGCGGCCGGGACCGGGTTATCCTGTTCTGCGACGTCGAGCGCCCGCTGCGCTTCGGCATGGGCGGCATCAACCGCTGGCTGGGCCGTACCATGATGACGGCCGCCGCCTCGCCCAACGAGAGCGGCGACCAGACCGGCCTGGTGAGCAAGCTGTTCCGCATCTCTTTCGTGATGGGCCAGTACCGCCGCCGTTACAAGGCCTGGAACAAGACCGCGTACAAGGCCACCAAGGTCGGCCTCGTGGTCGCCCTGGCCCTGCTGGTCTACTACATCTGATCTCCAAAACGTCGTCCCCGCGAAGGCGGGGACGACGTCATTCATCGATCAGAGCGAGAACGGCACCCGGACCATCAGCGTCACGTCCGGGGTGTCGCGGGTCAGGCCGGCGCCGACGGAGACGTTCAGCGTGCGCTTGTCGTTCAGGCGGTAGGAGTAGCCCAGCAGCAGGGTGCCCAGCTGCATGCGCACCGAGCCCGGAATCACCTGGCCGCCCTGGCGGGTGCGGCCTACCGAGTTGTGGTCGTAGCCGATGCTGAAGGATGCCCTTTCATTCAGCGCCAGGCCCATGCCGAAGTTAAAGCCGAACACGTCGCCCGGCTTCACCTCGCCCAGGTATTCCTTCTGGCCGTTCAGCACCGTGCGGGAGATGTTGCCGCGCTTGAAGTTGTGGGTGTAGCTGAAGCTGCCGAAGAAGATCGCCGGGTCCGAGGGCATCAGCCAGGTCACGCTCGGCTGCAACGAGTAGAAGCCCGAGCCGGTCGGCAGGTCCAGCGGCAGGCCGGTGCCGGTCACGTTCTCGCCCACGCAGCGGGTCTGGCAGTCGGTCACGACCTCGAACGGGTCGCGGCCGGTGCGCGACTTGAAGCGCAGGCCGGCAATGTAATACGGCTTCTCGACGCCGCCTTCGTTCAGCTGATAACGCCAGCCCAGTTCGACGTCGCCGATGCCGCTGCCGCTGGTGTTGAAGGCGCGCTCGGTGGCGGTGCCCGTGAACAGCTCGCGGCTGACGGTGGCGTCGCTGCGGTAGGTGTAGGGGATCTTGGCTTCCAGTTCGAGGCGATTGTCGAAGCCGTAGCGGAAAGTGGCGGCGGCGGTGGTCGTGTTGCGCTTCACTTCGCGCACGTCCAGCAGGCCGATCAGCAGCGCCGGGATCACCGTGTAGCCGATCAGCGCCACGCGGTTGCTCGACGAATAGCCGTACTGCAGCGAGGGTTCGAACACCAGTTTGCCGCGCGGCGTCAGCACGCCCGGGCTTTCGAAGATCGGCGCCACCTGCGGCGCGCGGCTTTCAGCGCTGGGCGGGCGGCCGACCGTGTTGCCGCTGTTGATCGGCTGCGGCGACGGCGGCGGCGCGCTGCCGTTGTTCATCTGCTGGCCCGCGTCCGCCACTGGGGCGCCGCCCAGGCCGCGCATCAGGTCCAGCGAGGCGCCGGACGCCGGCGCAGCTGCCGCGGCCTGGCCGCCCAGCGGCACGGCGATCGGCGACTGCGAGGGCAGCGGCACGGTGGCCGTGGCCGGCTGCTGCTGCTGGTTGCCGGTGCCGCGCATCTGGTCGAGTTGCGATGAGCCGGCGACCGCATTGCCGCGCAGCTGACGCTCGAGGGCGTCGACACGTGCGCGTTGTTCTTCCAGCTGTTGTCGCATGATCTTCAGCTGTTCCATGAGATCGGGCGACTGCGCGCCGGCGGGAAAGGCCGCCAGGACAAGGCTCACGCCAATCGCGAAGGACAGCGCTGGAATCTTAGGCATATTTTTTTTCTCCGGTTGGGCCATCACCTTCCTGTGATGGCAGTGTTTAAAGCGTTATTGAGCGTGGATTGGAAGTTCATGCTTTGCAGCATTCCGCGCGCATTCACGCTGGCGTTGATGATGGTCTGGTTGTTGATCAGCTGGTTATTCAGGCTGTTCTGGATGATGGTACCGCCCAGGACGTCGCGGCCGAACTGAAGGTTGCCGCTGCTGATGCCGTTTTGAATTAGCTGCACCTGGCTGGCGGTGTCGGCTGAGACCTTGGACATGCCGCTGGTCAGGTTGCCGAGGTCGCCCAGGTTGAGCTGGCTGCGCTCGACGACGTTGCCGTTGATGGTGACGATACGGTCGATGCCCAGGGAGACGGCGAGGCCCCCTGGAATCTCGAAGCCGCCGCGCATCTCGTCGAGGGCGGCCGGGTCGACCGCGTCCGCGGCGTCGAAAAGATCGCCCGGGGCGTCTGCCAGCCCCTGGCCGGCGATCGCGGCGCTGGCCAGCAGGAAGCAGAGTTTGACGGTGAGGCGCATGGTATTTCCTCTCAGAAATCGGTGGGGCCGAATTTCGGCAGGCCCATGTAATCGATGCCGGTCCGGTTCACCGCGTCGCCCAGCGGTGCGCGCGGTGCGGCACGCCAGTCGGCGGTGAGGTTGAACTGCGGCTTGTTCGGCGCTTCGTGGATCACGAACAGCAGCCGGGACGGCCAGATGGATTCGAAATGTTCGCGCGTGATCGCGCGGGTGCCGCTGGACGGATCGCCCAGCAGGATGCGGCCATCCTCGGCGCCTTTGATGACGACGAAGTGGTTGTAGCCTTTCTCGGAGATCAGCACGATGGCCGGCACTTTGGCACTCACCAGCTTGTCGAGCGGCTGGCGGAAGCCGTCGGCCTTGAAGCCGATCGACGCCAGGTAGCGCTGCATGTCGAGCAGCGAAAAGCCTTCACGGCGGATCTTCTGTTGATCGCCCTGTTCCCACATGGCCTGGAACGCGACGGTTTCACTGACCGGGTAGCCATAGTGGTGGGTCAGCAGGGTGGCCAGGGCGGCCGAGCCGCAGCTGAAGTCGTACTGCTGACGGGTAGTCGAAACGAATTTCAGTTCCTTGAGGCTGTGGACGGGAACGTTAAAACGGGCGCCGCCCGCGATCGGCAGGTCGGCTGCCTTCGCGCAGGTGGCGCCCATCAATGCGCACAGCAGCGCATTCAGCATCAGCGGGGTGCTACGTTTCATTTGAATTGCACATTGATGATGGTGGCACTCTGGATCAGCACGTTCGCACCGCTGTTCTGGATGACCACCGGGATCCCCGACATGTTCGAAAAAGCACCGTTGTCGATCATGTTGGCACCGGTGCTGACGTTGGTGGCGCTGTTGCCGGTCACGACACCGTCCAGCTTCATGTCGTTCTTGGTTTCGGCGCCGCCGCGCGACTGCTCGAGCTTGTCGAGGTCGGCCGCCGGTCCGAAATCGAGGCTGAGGCCGGCCTTGGCAGGTGCCGCCGCATCCAGCTGCGCATCCTGCTTCGCTGGCGCCTGGGCTGCCCCGTCCTGGCCGATCTGAGCCCCGGCCTGTCCGGCAAAGGCCGGAGCCGACAGCAGCGCCAGCACAGCGATGCTGCACAAGCGTTTGGCGACTCCCTGGTTGAATGATTGCTGCATTCTTTACCCCCGTTTGCTCTTCTACTTCAGGTCCGCGAAAACCGCGCCCGAGGGCGCGGCTTCCGTTTCACCTAAGCCAGGATTACTGGCCGCCGACGTTCATGTTGCTCTGGACGTTGACGCTTTGCTGGACCAGAGAAGAGATGCCGGTGTTCTGGCTGATCACCATGATGCCTGCCGCGTTCTGGCCGGCGCCGTTCATGGTGTTCGACATGTTGAAGGTGCCGGCATTGACGCTGTTCGAGCCGCCGTTGCCGCCGGTGCCAGCAGCGCCGGCACCGTTGGCGCCGTAGCCGGTGGTGATGGCTGCCAGCGAACCGCCGTCGCCGCCGGTGCTGGTGCCGCCTGCACCGCCCGCGCCGCCGGCACCTGCCGAGGTCGCGCCGGTCGAGGCTGCGCCGCCGGTTGCCGAACCCGAGGTGGCCGAGCCGCTGGCGCCGCCGGTGCCTGCAGTGTTCGAAGCCGAGCCGCTGGCCGCGCCGTTACCGCCGGCTGCACCCGCGCCGCCTGCCGCACCCGAACCGCCCATGCCGGCAGTCGAGGTACCTGCTGCGCCCGAACCAGCCGCACCCGAGGCGCCGCCGGTGTTGCCTGCGGCGTTGCCGGCAGTGCTGGTGTGGCCTGCGCCGGCGCCGCCGGTGCCTGCCGTTGCCTGGCCGCCGGCCGCGCCGGTGCCTGCGGTGTTGGCAGCCGACGAGCCTGCGCCGCCCGCTGCACCTGCACCGCCAGCAGCACCCGAGCCGCCTGCGCCGCCTGCTGCGCCTGCACCGCCGGTGCCTGCTGCGCCACCGGTGGTGGTACCTGCGGTCGAGCTGTTGGCGCCCGAGGTCACGGTGCCGCCGGTAGCGGTGTGCGAACCGCCGGTTGCGGTGCCGCTGGCGCCGCCTGCACCGGTGGTGCCGTCAGTGCCTGCACCTGCGCCCGAGCCGCTGGCCGGCGTACCGCCTGCACCGCTCGAAGCGTAGCCGCCGCCGGCACGAACGCCGCCGTTGGAAGCGCCGTTGTCACCGGTCGAGGCGCCGGCATTGCCAGCCGAGCCGCCTGCACCGGCCAGGCCGCCGTTGCCGCCCATGCCGCCTGCCGCGCCCGAGCCGCCCGAGGCGCCCGAACCGCCTGCACCGCCGGCGCCGCCGGTTGCCGAACCGGTGGTGCCGCCAGCGCCACCAGCGCCGCCCCAGGCGCCGCCGGCGTAGCCGCCGTTACCGCCCATGTTGCCGCCGGCTGCGCCGCCGTTACCGCCCGAAGCCGAGCCGGCTGCGCCGCTGGCGCCGCCGAAGCCGCCGGTTGCCGAGGAGCCGCCGCCGGCAGCACCCGAACCGCCTGCGCCACCGAAGCCGCCGGTGCCGCCCGAACCGCCTGCGCCGGTGGTCGAAGCAGCGCTGTTGCCGCCCATGCCGGCCGAGCCCGAGGTCGAGCTGCCCGAGGTCGCCATGCCTGCGGTGGCGGAGCCGTTGGTGGCCATGCCGCCTGCCGCGCCGCTGGCACCGTTGGCGCCGGCTGCTGCCGCGCCTGCGCCGCCGGTGGCGGTCACGCCGCCAGCCGAGCCTTGCGCACCCTGGCCGCCGGTGCCGGCCGCGCCGTTGGCGTTACCGGTGTTGTTGGCGACGTTGCCGATGTTCGACACGTTGTTGCCCGACACCGAGCCCGACAGGTTCGAGGTCGCGTTGGCGTTCGAGGTGTTGTAGGCGTTCGACAGGTTCGAAGTGGCGTTGCCGGTGTTCGAAGCAGCGGCGCCGACACCCGAAGCGCGGCTCCTGCCGTTCTTGCCGGTGCTGTTGTCGCTGTTGTCGGTGGTGTTGTTCGAGTTACGGGTGCTGTTGTCGCTGTTGTCGGTGGTGTTGTTCGAGTTGCGGGTGCTGTTGTCGCTGTTGTCGGTGGTGTTGTTCGAGTTACGGGTGCTGTTGTCGCTGTTGTCGTTGTTCGAATCGCGGGTCACGGTACGGTTCGTGGTGTTGCCCGAGTCGCGGTTCGTGGTGTTGTTGGTGGTGGTGTTGGTGGTGTTGGTACGGGTGGTGCTGTTGTCGTTGTTCGACGAGTTCATGCTGTTGTTGCTGCGGTCGCTGCTGTCGGTGTTGGTCGTTGCAGTGTTGCCGCTGTTGTTGGTGCTGCGGTTGCTACCGTCGGTGTTGGTGGTGGTGTTGGTGTTCGTACGCGTGTCGGTGTTCGTGTTCGTGTTGGTGTTGCTGTGGGTGCTGTTGTTGCTGCTGTCGGACGTGTTGTTCGACGAGTTCGTGCTGTTGTTGCTGCTGTCGGACGAATTGTTCGACGAGTTCATGCTGTTGTTGCTGCGGTCGCTGCTGTCGGTGTTGGTCGACGTGTTGGTGTTGGTGCTCGTGTTGCCGGACGAATTCGTGCTGCTGTTGCTGCGGTCGCTGCTGTCGGTGTTGGTAGTGGTGTTGGTATCGGTTGCAGTACGAGTCGTGGTGACGGTGCTACCGCCGCGGGCCACTACGGAATCATCGGCCTGCGCGCTCAGCGAGAAAGCGAGCGAGATAGCGGTTACGAGCAAAGTCTTGTTCATTCGATTTCCCCTCTGGGTCTGATTGGTTGGTGATAGGTCGGCTGTAGCGCCGACTCTTTTGTCTATTGCACAACCAATGCCAGCTACATGGATGAGTTCGCTAAGTATTTGTTTTTGTTGACTTTGTCCGTATCGTCCTACGGCGCCGTCAGAGCTTGTCTGGCACAAATTGCCGAATTTATCGATAAAGTGTTTCAAGTCCGGTACAGGTGTGTCCACTTGTGTCTGGTAACGCACCGTGGAAGCTGGACACAGTGTCACACCTTGTTACAGCTGTTAAGCCTTACGGACGCATTCCGTGCTTGCTCAGAAGGCGGTACATCGTCGTGCGGGACACGCCCAGGTCACGCGCTGCGCGGCTGACGTTCTGGCCGCTGCGGTCGAGGCAGTCGCGCAGGGCGGTGCGCTCCGACCGGTCGCGGGCATCGTCCAGCGCGGCCGGCATCGGCGCGGGAATCCCGCGTGTGAGGCCGAGGTCTTCCGGCGTGATCAGGCGGCCGTCCGACATGACCATCGCGCGCCGCACCCGGTTGATCAGTTCGCGCACATTGCCCGGCCAGTCGTGGTCGAGGATGGCGGCGACCGCGCGGTCGGAAAAGCCCTTCAGGCGCGGCGACTTTTCCGCCGCATACACGTGGAAGAAGTGCTCGGCCAGCGCCACGATGTCCTCGCGCCGGTCGCGCAGCGGCGGCACCGTCACCGGCAGCACCGCCAGGCGGTAGTACAGGTCTTCGCGGAAGTCGCCCTTTGCCACGGCCTGCTGCAGCTGCACGTGGGAAGCGGCGATCACGCGCACGTCGACGCGGATCTGGCGCGTGCTGCCTACGCGGCAAATGGTCTTCTCCTGCAGGAAGCGCAGCAGGTTGGCCTGCAAGTCCTTCGGCAGATCGCCGATCTCGTCGAGGAACAGCGTGCCGCCGTCGGCCGACTCGATGAGGCCGGCCTTGCCGCGTGTCGCGCCCGTAAAGGCCCCGCGCTCGTAGCCGAACAGCTCGGAATGGATCAGGGTCGGGGAAATGGCGCCGCAATTGATCGGCACGAAGGGGCCGGCGGCGCGCTCCGATTCCGCGTGGATGGCCTGCGCGGTCAGTTCCTTGCCGCTGCCGCTCTCACCCCAGATCAGCACCGGCGCAGCCACTTTGGCGACCCGGTCGATCTGCGCGCGCAGGCGCACCACCGCGTCGCAATGGCCGATCAGCGGCGAGTCCTTGTGGCCGTGGTCGATCAGCTGCTGGCGGCGCCGCTTGAGCATCGCCCAGCCATGAGCGTGGCCGAGCGTGTGCGAGAGGCGGACCGGATCGACGGGTGCCGTGTGGTAGTCGCACAGATGCTCGATCACGAGATCGCGGCAAGGCGTCGATTCAAGGTCGCGGTGACTGAAGACGCCGACCCACTGCATATTGCTGTGACGGCGCAGGAACGTGTCGACGTCGCTCGGACGCTGCTGTTCGCGGTCATGCACAAGCAGGCCGACGAGGTATTGATTATTGCGCAGTTCCCGCCCGGCTTCGGCAAGGCTGGCCACGCTGCATATTTCCCAATCCGGCATTGTCTCGCGCAACAGCGCGTCGGTGTCGACATGCTCGGAACAAATGCACAGCAAGCGCTTATGTGGCATCTATCCTCCATGTAAAGCGGTCTGCCGGTCCCGTGCCACGGCTGACATCCATGAAGACCGGCACAAAATACGGTGTAAATAGTAACTATTTGTAGGACAACACGCCGTTCAATAGCCGTAAGGAAATGAACATTCGTCAATTGGCGTTTATGCAATATTATGCACTGCGTTACTGAACAGTGGCGGACGATACGATCTACGCGTACAGAGCGGAGAAGCATGGGTGACCCGCCCTAAGGGTGTTCTGTAAGTACCCGGAAGTTACAAAGAGGCAGTGCCCGGCGGGACTGCCGAAGCACCGGACAAGAGGGAAACTGTGTGAGAAATATGATACGGAACGATTCCGTTTGTTAAGCACTTGGCCCGGCCGCCAGCTTTGTGTGGCAAAGCTGGCGGTGGGTAACCGACTGGTCGTGCTCAGGCGCGCGGGCGGGTCTTGTGGAAGACCAGCGGGCTGTAAGGAATGGCCGAGGGCGGCGGCGAGTTCAGGATATGCGGCTTCATCGCGCCGATGATGTGCATCTCGCAGGGCTTGCAGTCGAATTTCAGGGTGTAGCGCTCGTCGCCGCTCACCAGGGTCATCGGTTCCGCGCGGACCTGGCCCTGGACGCCCTGCACACCCTTGGCCTGTTTCGGGCACAGGTTGAAGGAGAAGCGCAGGCAGTGCTTGGTGATCATCAGCGAGACTTCGCCCGGCTCCTCGTGCGCCTCGTAGGCCGCGGCGATGAGCTGCACGCCGTGCTTGTGGTAGAAGGCACGCGCCTTTTCGTTGTAGACGTTGGCCAGGTAGCTCAGCTGCGCTTCGGGATACGTGGCCGGCGGCTCGGCGGCCTGGGCGCGCTCCGGACGCTCCCAGCTGGCCAGGCGCGCGGCTTCGTGAGCGGCAATCGCATCGCGGCGCAGCGCGTTGATGGCGCTGGACGGCACGAACCAGGGCTGCGAGAGCTGCAGCGCGATGCTGCGCGCCTCGAACATGGTGTTGCCGAGTTTGCCCAGGCTGGCGCGCAGGCCGGCTTCGGCCTGCTCGGCTTGCTGGGCCGGCTGCAGGGCCAGTGCGGCGTCGGCGTGGCTGACGATGCCGTCGTCGTCGGTGACAGTCAAGCGCAGGCCGCCTGCGATTTCGGACAGCTGCAGGTCGACCGCCACGCGGCGCTCCGACGATTTCTTGGTCAGCGCCGATTCCCACTGGTGGTCGCGGTTGCGGCTGACCGCCGTGCCGAGCTTCAGGCCGGCCAGCGTCGCCACCTTCTCGTTCGGGAACACGCGCCAGCGCTGGCCCTCGGCATCCTCGCCGAGCTTTTGCACGGTATTCGCCTGGATGCCGACGGTCTCGCGCTTGTGCATGTAGTTCAGGCCGTCGCCGTTGGCCATGGCGGCATTGGTGAGCAGGTCGAAATTGTCGCCGCCGATGCGCGTCACGGTGCCCAGCTCCACGCCCACGTACTTGGGCGAGTCGAAGGCGCCGATGGTCTCCTTGCGGCCGGTGGCGAAATAATCGGTGTGGCCGCGGTGGAAGTTCTTGTCGACGTCCGGCGTGAACAGGATGTTCGTGCGGCCGCTGGAGGCGGCTGCCAGCTCGGGGCGGCGCTCCAGGATCTCATCCAGCAGCAGCCGGTAGTGGGCGGTGATGTTCTTCACATAGCCCATGTCCTTGTAGCGGCCCTCGATCTTGAAGGAGCGGATGCCGGCGTCGACCAGCGCTTCCAGGTTGCGGCTCTGGTCGTTGTCCTTCATCGACAGCAGGTGTTTCTCGAAAGCGACCACGCGGCCCTGGCCGTCGGACAGGGTGTACGGCAGGCGGCAGGCCTGCGAGCAGTCGCCGCGGTTGGCGCTGCGGCCGTTGTCGGCGTGCGAGATGTAGCACTGGCCCGAGAAGGCCACGCACAGGGCGCCGTGGATGAAGTACTCCAGCGGCGTCTCGACCTGGGCCCGGATCGCCCTGATCTGCTCGATGGTCAGCTCGCGCGCCAGCACCAGCTGCGAGAAGCCGACCTGGGACAGGAACTTCGCCTTCTCGACGGTGCGGATGTCGCACTGGGTCGAGGCGTGCATCTGGATCGGCGGCAGGTCCATCTCCAGCAGGCCCATGTCCTGGATGATCAGGGCGTCGACGCCGGCGTTGTACAGGTCCCAGATCTGCTTGCGGGCCGTTTCCAGCTCGGCGTCGTGCATGATCGTGTTCATGGTCACGAAGATGCGCGAACGGTAGCGGTGGGCGAACTCGACCAGCGCGGCGATGTCTTCCAGCGGATTGCTGGCGTTGTGGCGGGCGCCGAAGGCCGGGCCGCCGATGTACACCGCGTCGGCGCCGTGCAGGATGGCTTCGCGGCCGATCTCGGCGGTTTTGGCGGGGGACAGCAGTTCGAGCTGGTGGGCAAGCAGTGACATGGCGGCCTTTGTGCGGATGGTGCGAAAGGCGGAAATTATAGTCGGATCAAGGGTTTATGTCACTCGGCCCAGGATATTTGCAGCCGTCGTGACAGTCTTTGAGTTTTGCTGAATGGCAAAAATGTTATGCTTAGCGGCCTCTGCGCATTACGACCAATATGAGAATCCCAACCTTCTTCAAAACAGGCTTGTTTTTCTGTTCGAGCGCTGCCGGTTTGGCTTTGGCCTTCATAGCCTGCATGGAAATAGCCGGGCAGCAGTGGCCCGATGGGCTGATGCATGCGGGGTGCTCGATTTATCTGGTCCTGCTGCCCTTCATAAACTATCCAGCGCTGAGGAAAGTGGCCGTCAACCGGTTCTCAATTGAAAATGCGAAGAACCCGGCCCTGAAACTGCTGCCGGGCAGTCTTGGATTTGTCGGGCTTTTGGGTTTGGTGCTGATCATCGCAGGCGCTATGGCCGGCGTGCTTTGATAATATTCAGCGCTTCGCTTTGGCATCCGACCCGATCTCTCGCCAGTCGCTTTCGTTCAGCGCCACATCGAATTTCTTCGCCGCGGCCTGGATGCGCTTCCACGCCTCGTCCCGCTCCGCGTCCGTCACGTCCTTGACCTGATTGAAGCGTGCGACGGCGCTGCGCACGTGGCCCGCATCTTCCAGCGGTTCCTTGCGCTGCTTGGGAAAAGCGAATTGCCGGCCCGAAAGTTCGTCCCGGTCTTCCTGCTCCAGTTTGCTCATGGGCTGTCCTCCCGTAAAAAGTCACATCGCTTTCTGCGCGTCAGGCGGCATTGGATTTCAGTTTTTCCTGCTTGTGTTCCCTGTACATGAACAGCGCGGCTGCCATCGACGCCAGCAACAAGGCGACGCTGGCTGCATCGACACCGACGTTCACGCTCACATTGACCCTCACATCTTTCATATCTTCTCCTTTGATGTCTATTGCGCCGCCTCGATCCGCACCGCAATCGACTTCGCCGCCGGCACATAACTATCCTTCGCATAGTGCCAAAGCGGAATCAGCGGATTGCACTCGGGGTAATAGCCGGCGATGCAGCCCGCCGGCACCGGATACTCCATGACCTTCAAACCATCCACGCGGCGCTCGACGCCGTCGTCGGTGGCGGTCAGCGCCGATACCCGCACGCCATCCTCCAGCCCGCGCGCCTCCATGTCCGCCTTCGACATGAAGACCACCATGCGGTCGCCGGTCACGCCGCGGAAGCGGTCGTCCAGGCTGTAGATCGTGGTGTTGAACTGGCCGTCGCTGCGCACCGTGAACAGGCGCAGTGTGCCCTCGCGGTCCGGCAGATCGGGGTCGACGCTCAGGCTGTCCGGCACCGTGAAGTTGGCCTTGCCGTTCGGCGTCTTCCACTCGCGCTTCGCTGCCGCCACCGGCTTCCTGAAGCCGCCCGGGGTCCACATCCGCGCGTTGAAGTCGTGGAAGATCTCCGGCCAGGTCTGGGCGATGGCATCGCGGACCTTGCTGTAATCCGCCACCCAGGCATCCCAGTCGACCTTCGGGTTCGGCGCCAGCGTCGCCTTGGCCAGGCCGGCGACGATGGCCGGTTCCGACAGCAGCGTTTCCGCTGCCGGCTCGGCATAGCCGCGCGAGCCGTGCATGCAGCCGGTCGAATCCTCGATCGATACCGCCTGCTCGACGCCGCCCTGGCGGTCGATCTCGATCCGGCCCAGGCAAGGCAGGATGTAGGCGGCCTGGCCGTGCACCAGGTGGCTGCGGTTCAATTTGGTCGAGATCTGCACGCTCAAGGGCAGGTTGCGCCAGGGCGCATCCATCAGGCCGTGTTCCGGCACGGCGCGCACCAGGTTGCCGCCCAGGCTGACCAGCGCCTTGATCTTGCCGTCGCGGATGCCTTCGCAGGCTTCGACGGTATTCAGGCCCTTGTCGCGCGGCGGTTCGAAGCCGTACAGTTCCTTCAGCTTGTCGAGCGGCGCCAGCTCCGGCTTTTCGGTGATGCCGACCGTGCGCTGGCCCTGGACGTTCGAGTGCCCGCGCACCGGGCAGATGCCGGCGCCCGGCTTGCCGATGTTGCCGCGCATGAGCAGCAGGTTGACCAGCATCTGGATGTTCTGCACGCCGTTGCGGTGCTGGGTCAGGCCCATGCCGTAGACCCCGATCACCGCCTTCGAAGCCATGTAGACGCGCGCGGCGTCGCGGATGTCGGCGCGGTCCAGCCCGGCCTCCTGTTCGATTTCATTCCAGGTGGTCGCGCGCAGTTTTTCCGCCAGCGCGCCGAAGCCATGCGTGTGTTCCGCAATGAAAGCCCGGTCCAGCGCCGCCGGATCGCCGCGCTTCTCGGCCGCATCGTCTTCCTCGAGCACCGCCTTGCACAGGCCCATCAGCGCCGCCGTGTCGCCGCCTGCCTTGAGCTGGTGGTACTGGGTGCTGATCGGCGTCTCCGAACCGGTGAGCATCTCGACCGGCGATTGTGGGTTGGTAAAGCTGACCAGGCCGCGTTCGCGCAGCGGGTTGAAGGTAATGATGGGCACGCCGCGTTTGCGCGCTTCCTGCAGCTGGTGCAGCATGCGCGGGCTGTTCACGCCCACGTTCTGGCCGAAGAACAGGATGCAGTCGGTTTTTTCGAAATCGTCGAGGACCACGGTGCCGATCGGCACGCCGATGCTCTTGGGCAGGGCCACCGAGGTGCTTTCGTGGCACATGTTCGAGCTGTCCGGCAGATTGTTGTTGCCGTACATGCGCGCGAACAGCTGGTACATATAGGAGGTTTCCAGCGAGGCGCGGCCGGAACTGTAGAACACCACGCTCTTCGGCTCGAACTGGCGCAGCTGCGCGCCGATTTCGCTGAATGCCTGGTCCCAGGAGATCTCGAGATATTTGTCGGAAGCAGCGTCATAGCGCAGCGGCACGGTGATGCGGCCGGCCGCTTCCAGATCGTGGTCGTGCCAGCGTTCCAGTTCGCGTACGGTGTGGCTTTCGAAGAAGCCGGCGTCAATGCGCTTGCTGGTGACTTCCCAGGCGGTCGCCTTGGCGCCGCTTTCGCAGAACTCGGCCGGGTGCGGATGCGCGGGCTTGGCCCAGGCGCAGCTGACGCAGGCGTAGCCGTCCGGCTTGTTCTGCTTGAGCAACAGGGCGGCGCGCTGCGGCGGCACCTTTTCCTCGAGCAGGATGTGGGTGACTTCCTTCAGCGATCCCCAGCCGCCGGCCGGGTTGTTCGGTTCATGGCCCTTGTTTTCCTTGTCCATAGCTGTCCGCCGTCCTCGTGGCGCCCGCCGGGCGCGATACCGCCAGCGTGAATCAGGGCAAGGTGGACGTCTGTTCGGAAGCGCACATGGAGGCGTAAGATGGCACCCATCATCCTTTCGGTGCGGCGCAGCACAGAACCGATTGCGCAGGGATGTCAGGATCGGCGTTCGATCAACCATCCATTCCACGCCATGAACGCTCCCGCCGATCTCCGTCCGGTGCCCTACACGCCCGCCGTCGAAGTGCCCGAAGAAAAGGAAGCCGAAACGGCTTTCGACCTGAAGGACACGATGCACGGCATCTCCCTGAAGACTTACGAGGATTCCGGCCATGCGATCCGCAGCGTGCATGCCAAGACCCATGGCCTGCTGGTCGGCGAACTGACTGTGCTGGAGGGGCTGCCACCCAGCTATGCCCAGGGCCTGTTCGCGAAGGCCGGCAGCTACCCGGTGGTCATGCGCCTGTCGACCACGCCCGGCGACATCCTCAGCGACGACGTCTCGACGCCGCGCGGCATGGCGATCAAGGTGATCGGCGTGCCGGGCGAACGGGTCGACGGCAGCGAGGGCGACACCACCCAGGACTTCGTGCTGGTGAACGGCCCGGTGTTCTCGGCGCCGAACGCGAAGAAATTCGCCGGCAGCGCCAAACTGCTGGCGTCGACCACCGACAAGGCGCCGAACCTGAAGCGCCTGTTTTCGGCCGTGGCGCGCGGCGCCGAGAAGGCAGTCGAGGCGGTCGGCGGCGAGAGCGTGACCCTGAAGTCGCTGGGCGGCCATCCGGAAACCAACCCGCTGGGCGAAACCTATTTCAGCCAGGTGCCCATCCTGTATGGCGATTACATGGCCAAGGTGTCGGTGGCGCCGGTGTCCGAGCCGCTGAAGGCGTTGACCGATGCGCCGGTCGACCTGAAGGACAGGCCGGACGGCCTGCGCGATGCCGTGGTCGACTATTTCGCCCGCCAGGAGGGCGAATGGGAGCTGCGCATCCAGCTGTGCACGGACCTGGACAGGATGCCGATCGAGGATGCCTCGGTCGAGTGGCCGCAGGAGCTGAGCCCCTATGTGGCGGTCGCGCGCCTGAAGGTTTCGCCGCAGCCCGCCTGGAGCGAAGAGCGCGCGAAGCGCATCGACGAGGGCATGCAGTTCAACCCCTGGCACGCGCTGGCGGCGCACCGCCCGCTGGGCTCGGTCATGCGGGTCCGCAAGGCCGTGTACGCGATGTCGAAGCGCTTCCGCGCCGAGCGAAACGGCGTCGGGATCGTCGAGCCGCGCGAACTGGATATCTGATCAGGCCGTGACGAGCGCCAGCAGTTCGGCGCGGTCGTCGGTGCGCTGGCACTGGGCGGTGGTGCGGTCCCACAGCAGGAACATGCCGTAGGCCCAGTTGTTCACCAGTTCGCGTTCGGAGGCCGGCTTGGCGTCGGCCCCGTCGAGCAGGCGCTGGATCTCGGTGCGGGTGAGGGCGGTCAGATGCTCGTAGTTCCAGTCGTCCTTCGGCATCATCTTCTGGCGCGCGCGGTAGCGGCGGGCCCGTTCGGCGTCGCTGAGCTTGTCGGCCTTGGGCGGCCGGCCGCGCTTTTTGGCGATGGCGGCGTCGAGGGCAAGTTCGATGGTGCGTTGGTCTTCCGGCTGTTTCATGGGCATGCAGGCTTGCTAGGGACGCCACATTATTCGTGATGCGTTACGCTTAGGCAAGCACGTAATGCATCATTTCGTGACGCGTCACGGATTTGTGACGCCGAGTCACAAATCGCTCAGTGCGGCGCGATGGCCCCGTGGTACAGGGCGTCGGTAATGCGCTCCTGGAAGCGGGCTTCGGACGAGAACTTGCCGGGCTGCCGGTCCGGATCGGCGCCGACGCCGGTACTCACGTAGATCATCCCGTTCCGGGTCCCCGGGTCGAAGACGAACAGCGCGTTCAGGCCCCAGGACCAGCCGAGGTGGCCGACGCCCGTGAAGCCGCCGCCTTCCACCAGCCGGTCGCCGCTGGCGTGGTCGCCGCGCACGATGCTGGTATCCGTGAAGTGCTGGTTGCCCAGGCCCCAGGCGTGGTAGAGGCCGCGGTAGCTGCCGCCGTCACCGTTGGCGCTGCCGTTCAGGCCGGCGGAGTGCAGCGTCCACTGGCGGCCGAACATGGCGGCGACGGTTTGCGGCGCGAGGATCTGCCGGCTGCCGTCGCGGCCGCCGTGCATCAGCATCAGCATGATGCGGGCCAGGTCAGCGGTGGAGATGCGCAGGCTGCCCTGCGGGCCGAACACCGTGCCGTTGGTGCCGGGTTGGTATGCGGCGAGTCCCGGCGGCGCGGCTGGCGCTTCATGGCCGAAATCGTCGGCCTGGGCGATCCATGGGCCTTGCGGGTCCCAGCGTTCCTCGCCGTCCTTCTCGCGCTTGCGGTAGAGGGTGGCGACGTCGTCGATCCTGGCCGGGGTGAAGTCGGCCAGGTAGAAGCCCGCCTTCAGGCCCATGGGGTCGAAGACCAGGCGCCGCATCAGGCGGTCGAAGCGCTCGCCGCTGGCGGCTTCCATCACCGTGGCGAGCAGGCCCCAGTTGAAATTCACGTATTCGAACCAGGCGCCGGGCGCGTGGCCGGCGTCCCACATGGCGCCTTTGCCGTAGTGACGGCCGCCCGGCAGCAGGACCTCCTTCAGGTCGACGCCTGGTGCGAACTTGAAGCCGCCTTCGTCGCGCAGCGAGGACGTGTGCGTGAGCAGCATGCGCAGCGTGATCGGGCTGTCCGGGAAATGCGGATTGCGCACTGCGTAACCCAGATAACTGCCGATGTCTTCGTCGAGCGAGAGCTTGCCTTGTTCGACCAGCTTCATCGCGCCGAGCGTGGTGACGAATTTCGACACCGAGGCGACGCGGAATAGCGTGTCGTCGTCGATCGGGCTGGCCGCACGGCCTTCACCGGCCAGCCGCCTGGCGCCGAAGTGCCGGCGGTAGACGACGTCGCCGTGGCGGATTGCCACCACCGACAGGCCGGGCAGCGGCATGGCGGGATCGTCGACGATGGCTTGCAGCTGGCGGGTGAGGGCGGCTGCCTGCGCGTCGGGCAGGGGCGCAGCGCCGGCGTGAAGAGTGAACGCGGCTGCAGCGATCATGGCGGCAACTTTCTTGTGACGCATCACGTTAATCAGGCATCCAGCGGAATCACTTCATCGCCGGGCGCAGGCGCGCAATCGGCGCCGATCGGCTCCCAGCCCCGGTGCACGACGATGCGCCGCGTATCGTGGCACAGCTCCACCCGGCGTGCCTGCGGCGAGCGGCGGTGCACGAAATCCTCGATCGAGGCCGGGACGCTGACGCGCAGGCTCAGCGCATAGAGATCCTCGACCGGGTGGTCGTCGACGTGCACCAGCGGCACGAACTGGCCGGCAAACATCAGCCAGCGCGACTTCACTTTCACCGGGCCTGCGTCGTAGCCTTGGGCGCGCAGCCAGTCCTGGGCCTGTTCGCGCGGCTTGTCGCGGCGCTGGACACCGCCCCAGGCGCTGGCCAGCAGCTCCGCCACCCACTGGTTGCAGTTCTGGTAGCGGGTGCCGAAGGCATAGGCGTTGGCGCTGTAGCGGCCCGCCAGCAGGGCCAGCGCCAGCGGCTTGTCGCGCGCGGCCTGTTCCAGCCGCGCGGCGCGATCCCCGTCGGGGAAGACCAGCGAGACGTGACCCTTGCCCGGCGCATCGGCGCCCAGCGCGAAACCGGCCACGCCCTGGTCGAAGATGCGCGGGCGCGACTCGTCGCAGGCGTAGTACAGCTGGCGCACGGTCCAGGCGCTGCCTTCATCCTTGAGGGCGACCCCGGCGTGCGAATACAGCAGGTCGAAGCGGCTCAGGTCCAGGCCCGCGCGCGCGATCAACGCCACGCTGCCGCCCGAGGCCTCGAGCTCGCGCTTGACGATGCCGGCAAAGCGCAGCACGCGGTCCTGCTCGGCCGCGCCGACTTCCTTGCCGCGCTCGCAGAAGACCGGCATGCCGGCCGTGGCGGCGGCGCTGGCGCCGAGGGTGATCGCGGCCAATAGAGTACGAAATGCGGTGGCCGCGAGGCGCGGAAGCATCAGATCGTGACCTGGCGCGAACCCAGTTCGCGGTACCAGTCGTCCTGCAGCGCCAGGAAGAAGGGCTGTCTGGTATCGGCGTAGGCGAATTCGTAGCCGTACACGCGCTCGTTCACGTGCACGACGGCGCCGGTATCGACCGTGCGCGCAGCCAGGGCGCGGTTCGGCACGTCCAGCGTGAATTCCTGGGCCGGCGTACCGGCCACCGGGCGCAGGGTCAGGCGGGTGGTGTCCGCCTTGGCCGGCGCCTGGGCGACGTCGATCACCTGGTAATCGCCGGCGGCGACGCGCTTGTCGCGGTTCGAGCTGTTGCTCGAGGCGCCGAGGGAGTCGGAAATGCTGCCCGACGAGGCCGAGCCGGCGCTCGAGGCGCTCGAGGCGACACTGTCGGCGTGGGCGGGCATGGCGCAGGCGGCGAATACGCCGAAGGCGGCGGCGCAGGCGAAACGGGACAGGAGGTGAGCGTTCATGGTGGTCTTTCGTAGTAGAGCTGGATATGGCTATGTTACATGCATGCGCGGCAGCTGAACAGGAAGCGGGAAAGCCGCGCCACGCATCCGCATGAAAAGCCGCTGCCTCCTTACGAAGTGGCGCTCTGGCGGCGTTCGTCGTGCCGTCCAGGCCCGGCGATGCGCGCGGCGTCTCGCTGCAGGCAGCGGTCGAGGACATCCTGCAGTGCCTGGACCGTCAACGGGCGTTGCAGCACGGCGTCGACGCCGGCGCAATCCGGTTCGCCAGGTCCGCAGGCAAGGTCGCCGGGTTCGGTCAACAGGACGACGATGGACAAGGGCGAACAGCGTTTGAGTTCGCCGGCCAGCGAACGCCGGTCTTCGGGAATCGCCGTCGTGTGGATGAGAATCAGCGGAAAGTGCATCAGCTGCGCCGCCAGCAGCGCTTTTTTCGCGCGGAACACCGGTGTCGCCAGGTAGCCCAGCGAGCCGAGCAGAACTGAACTGGCGTTGCAGGATGCCGAATCTTTTTCGAGAACCAACGCGTGCCTCATGGTGCGAACTCCTGTCAGATACGGCATGAGTTGGGGCGGCGCGGACGGAATCAAGGATGGAAGTAAAGCGCGCATAATCTATATTATGTCAAATGCGCTATCCGTAAGCCGCCCCCAGGGGGCAGCACAGCTCACAGGATGCTCTTCCCGTTCACCGAACGGATGATTTCATCGTGCCGCTCGTTGTCGGTCTTATGGAGGTACGCGGCGGTGGTCGCGATGTTTTCGTGCCCCGCCGTGTCCTGCAGCGTCTTCAGCTGCACGCCGTTGTTGGCGTGGTTGGTCAGCATGCTGTGGCGCAGCCAGTGCGCCGAGGCCAGCCTCAGCGTCGCCGCCGTGTCCTGGTCGCCTTTCGCGTCGGCGGCGCGTGCGGCGTCCGCGAACACCGCCTTGATCGCTTCCGCCGCGGCTTCGTCGGTGATGCGCGCCGGTTCGCGCGAACGGCTGGACAGGACCAGCGGCGTGCGGTCCGTGCGGCTGGTCTGCGGCAGCAGTTCGAAAGCCTGGCGGTAAGACTGGAAAGCATCCAGCATCTCCGGCGGCACCGGCAGGCGGCGCGGCTTGTTGCCCTTGCCGAGGACGTCCAGCCACCAGCGGCCGTTGCCTTCGGTGTAGATCGAACCCATCGTGCTGCTCACGATCTCGTTCAGGCGGGCGCCGGTGTGCGCAAAGGCGATCAGCAGGAAGCGGTCGCGCGCGCGGCGCCGGAAAGCCGCCGGCGTGTCGGCCGGGCGGCTGGAAACGGTTTCCAGCGCGAGCGCGATCGCGCCCTGGGTCAGGTAGCGCGTGATCCGGCTGGCGGACGGCGCCTTCACGTTGCGTACCAGCGCGCCGGGGTTGCGGCGCAGATAGCCGGTCTGCTCGGCAAAGCCCATCAAACCCTTCACGGCGATCATGGCCTGGCGCCGGCTCGGGTCCGACAGCGGCCCGGTGAACGGCCGGTAGCGCGGGTCCTTGCGCGGCCACTTGGTGGTCGAGATCCATTCCGGCGGCGGATTCTTCAGGAATTCCTTGTAGTTGTTCAGGTCCGCCACGTTCAGCTGGGCCAGGGTCTTTTTGGCTTCCTCGCGGCACCAGGTCAGGAAGCGGAACAGCTCTTTCTGGGAATTCTGGATCGATTTGGCGCTCAGTTCGCCGTGGGCGATGAATTCCCGGGCCAGTTCGATGTCGGTGGTGGCTTCGGTGATGGCGTCGTCGGCGAGACGGTACATCTTGACGTGCATGCGGCCGCTCGGGCCGGTCGTGATCTCTTCCGGTGCTGTCGGGCCCAGGTCGATTGGCGTAAAGTTCGGCATGGTTCTGCTGATGCGGCTGAAAAGGGCTGTGTTTATGTACAGTATAGCACTTTGCCGCGCTCCATATTGAACTCGACAATATATTTGGTAATGTCGAGTTAAAGATCCTGTTCGATGACAGGGATTTTTGCCTGTCCTTGGCGCAGAACTGTGTTACATAAAGATTAAAACATTTTGTACTTAATGCTGCGTACAATATGTAAGCGCGTCAAATTAACATTTTGTTGGCATGTTTAGGTAAAACGGAGCAAACAATTTTTTTGTTCGAATTGTTAGGTAAATTGCGGTGCAGCCTGTATTTGTTGCGGCTGGTGGCGGTCCGACTCCCCATCTCCCGCTGTTGGCAAGTCGTGAAAGCAGGTTCAAAATTTCATTGCCACCTCTCCCCTATCAGGGCATTGGTACCTTATCAGAGCTCGTCTGCTCTCCTCCGTTGTAGGGGCGGGCCTGTCGGCCGTCATGGGCCACGACATCCTCGATTATTTTTGCCGGCGAACTGGCGGTAGTGTTAGGCGTGTTTTACGCCGGAACTTTGTTATTTGGGCGGGCTTTGCTGTCCGGCTCGCCGGCGTCCGAGGTTTGTCTTCCCTATTGCGCAAGCGATCTATCTCATAATTAAGTTGTTCGACTCTCGCGCTTTCTGATGCTGCTGTTCGGATTGCTGTTTCGAGTTGAGTACGTAAAGCTTGAGCCTCCTCTCGCGCGTGTTCACGCTCTTGAGTGAGTGTTGTCACCGTGGCTTGCGCCGCATATAGTTGTCCGTGTAACTGTCCGATAGCTTCCTGGGCGGCAGCTTGCTCTGCATGGAGACGGTCCTGCTTTTGGGCATGCAAAGCTCGCTCTTCTTCAAGCGCCTTTTGTAGTTTGGCTGAGACAGTACGCTCCCGGTCCATGTCCAAGAGTGCGCGCTTCTCCATATCGGTAAATCGTTGCTCGGCCAGCCGAGTGCGCTCAGCTAGCCTTTCCCGCTCAGTAAGGTGCGCAGTGTTTTGTTGATCGGCTCGTAACAGAGCCTCGTCCACCTGGCGACGAAGGTCGCCTAGGCGTGCCTCCATGCTCGCGTTTGTTGCCACTACAGCCGCCAGTTCCTGGCGTAACTGATCAATTAGCTCCGCATTCGCACGCAACTTCACTTGTGCTTCCTCCAGCTCTGCAAGAGTTGCTGTTTGCTCGGTTCGGGCTTGCGCTTCGGCGGCCTTCGCAACATCCGCCGCCACAGCAGATTCCGCTTGGAGTTCAGCGAGCGCATCCCATGACCTCCTTTGTGCTGACTTCCATAGAGCTGCGACCATTTCGCCAGCGGCCGCCTGCAGTTCCTCGGGCAAGTCCGCATGTTCGATCGTGACACGGGAGCGTTCGCGCAGTGTTTTCCAGAACTGGTTCAGCGCTTCGGTCGGTGCTGACATGCTGCCCTTGCGTACCAGTTGATACAGCTTGTTCGCCGTTGGCGTGACGCCGTGTCGGAAGAACAGCAAGACACACACTTCGCGGTAAAGATCCTGAGTGCGCGGAAACCGCTCGCGCAACTCCGCGATGCCGACAGCGACGGCGTTTTCGTCCAAAAGGTCTTCTTTGCTCATCAAATGTGCTCCAACACCTAGAATCAATAATAATATGACGTATTACGTTAAAGATCTAACGCAGAACACAAGAAATATGACATTACTCCTATAATGTCGAATCACGTGATGACATGCACATCTTGCGGTTGGCTGTGTAGCCTACGCTCCGCTAGGCATCTGCAAGGCGAACATCATTCGATCTGTCGGGTATCTGATACCTGGTTGATGAGGAACTCTCGAAACACGACGTTTAACAGCAATTAGCTCGCCGTTCGTCGTTCGCCTTGCTTTGTGAGACCTGGTCTCAGCGCATCAGGAGCCTGCTCCCCTCCCCTTTGAGTCTCCGCGACGGCCCTCGTATTCGTGAAGTAAAGATAGAGTCGGCCGAGCAAGTAACATCGCGAGCCCGAAAAACCGTGGTTGGCTTCTAGCTTTTCGAATGGCGGCATGTGTGGTGCTACTGCCCGTCCCGCATCCCGCCATTTATAAGAAGGGCTAATAAGCTCATGTACATTGAGCCGACTAATCAAGGCGTAGCTGGAAGGCTATATTCACTCATTGTTTTAGCCCGGGTGGCCTTACTTGCGCCACCGGTTGAATAGTGCTGGCGATGCACTGGCACCGCCACGAATCAAGGGGATCAAAATGGGTACTGAGCAAGGATCGCAAGTTGGGCGCCGTGGATTCCTGTTGGCTGCGGGCAGCTTGGCTGCTGCGCCAGTCATAGGACAGGCAAACGCGCAGTCGTCTCAAGCAAAATCCGGTTCTTCTGGCCTGGCCCCAACGGCTGCACTGGGGCGCCGTAAGCTAGGAACACTAGAGGTATCCAGTGTCGGCCTGGGTGTCCAGAACATGAGCCGGACTTATCAGACGACTGTGCCGAGCCGACCGGAAATGCACAATATCATCCGGACCGCTTTCGACCGGGGCGTCACCTTTTTTGACGCTGCCGAAGCTTACGGGCCTCATGAAGTCGAGCGTATCCTCGGTGAAGGGATTGCACCATTTCGCAATCAGGTCGTGATCACGTCAAAATTTGGCTGGAACATTGATCTCGAGACGGGCAAGCGTCTTCCGGGACTAAACAGTCGCCCAGCCCATATCAAACAGGCTGTCGAGGGCATGCTCAAGCGGCTGCGCACGGATCGCATCGACCTACTCTATCAGCACCGGGTCGACCCGCAAGTGCCGATCGAGGACGTGGCAGGTGCCGTCAAGGATCTTATGAAGGAAGGCAAGGTCTTGCATTGGGGCCTTAGCGAAATGGGACTGAATACGCTGCGTCGTGCCCATGCTGCTTTGCCTGTCACTGCCGTTCAGAACGAGTATTCGATGCTGTGGCGTGGCCCTGAAGAAAGCGTGATTCCGCTATGTCAGGAACTCGGGATCGGTTTTGTGCCCTGGAGCCCACTCGGGGTTGGATTCCTCACAGGATCAATTGATACAAACACGCGATTTGCTGACGGTGACATTCGCAAGGTCGAGTCTCGCTTCGCGCCAGAAAATCTTCCGCATAACTTAACGCTAGTTGAACTGCTCAAGCGCTGGGCAGAGCGCAAGCAAGGAACTCCTGCACAAATCGCTCTGGCGTGGTTGATGGCGCAAAAGCCCTGGATTGTTCCCATTCCTGGGACAACGCAGATGCCGCACATGCTGGAGAACATCGGCGCCGCTGCTGTCCGGTTCACGCCTTCGGAACTTACCGAGTTCAATCGCTCAGTTTCGGCGATTCAGGTGAAAGGCGCACGACTGCCGGACGCCGTGCTCGCGTTTTCCGGTGTTGAAGCTCCGCCGTTCACAAGCCGCTAAGGTCGGTAATCCTTTATTAAAGGCTCGCAATCATGGACACGTTGCAAACGGAAGAAGAGTTTCTGAACCTTTCACGACAAATGTGGAGATGGATGTCGGAGCGGAACGTCGATGCATTGAACACACTTTTTCATGAAAAAGCCAAATTCGTGCATATGGGCGCCACATTTGGTAAAACCGAAGAGCTCGAAGTCTTGCGTACTGGCGTAATCCAACCGAAGGAAGTGGAATTTCAAGAATCTTCTGCGCGACTCTTCGCTAACACCGCGGTCGTATTAAATAAAATCCGCTTGGTGGCAGTGGTCCACGGCAATGAGGTCACCAACCCGTTCGTGGTCACCGAAGTCTACGTTCAGGAAGGTACGTCCTGGCTGCTAGCATCACTCGCGTTCACGCGGCTTATCACTCCTTAGCCCGTCCTGGTGCCACGGTTTCGTAGAGATCAATGGTCTCTCAAAATTTTACCTTGCGGCCACGCGCACAGTTCGCCGGTTGGCGAGCCAGCAGTGGGACACCATAAATCGACTCCCTGAACTGCCATTTTACTGCGCACGTCCGCAGTGTTATTTCTGAGAGACGGTTCAGTTAAGTTATTGAATACTAGGAAAGAAATTCATGGAAAAACGACAGCTGGGAAAAAACGGCCTGGAAGTCTCTGCAGTTGGTTTCGGATGCATGGGCCTCAGCTACGGATTCGGTCCCGCGATTGAGCGTGGAGAAGCGATCAAAATGATTCGCGCCGCCTACGAGCGAGGAGTTACGTTCTTCGATACGGCGGAAGCCTACGGTCCATACGTCAACGAGGAGATTGTGGGCGAGGCGCTGCAGTCGGTGCGGGATGATGTGGTGATAGCGACTAAATTCGGCTTTCGCGAGGCTGATCCATTCAAGGGATTCGACAGCCGGCCGGAGCAGATTCGCAGGGTCGCCGACGAAGCTTTAAAGCGTTTGAAGACGGATCGCATCGACCTCTTTTACCAGCATCGCGTGGACCCGGACGTACCCATCGAAGACGTCGCTGGCGCGGTCAAGGATCTCATCAAGGCAGGGAAAGTCAAACACTTCGGTATGTGCGAAGCCAGCGTTTCATCCATCCGAAGGGCACATTCTGTACAGCCGCTGAGCGCCGTTCAGAGCGAGTATTCGCTGTTCTGGCGCGCACCGGAGGAAGAACTGCTTCCGGCACTGGAAGAACTGCAAATCGGCTTCGTTCCCTTCAGCCCCTTGGGCAAAGGTTTTTTGACGGGAAAAATCGACGAGAATACCCAGTTCAGCTCGGACGACTGGCGTTCGATGGTGCCCCGCTTCGAAGCGGAGAATCGCAAGGCCAATATGGCACTTGTTGATCGCCTCGGCCTGATCGCGGATAAGCGTGGTATCACGCGTGCGCAAATCGCGATCGCATGGCTGCTCCAGCAGAAGCCTTGGATCGTTCCGATCCCCGGCACGACCAAGCTGCACCGTCTGGAAGAGAACCTGGGCGGCGCCAATGTCATCTTACTCCCTCAAGAGCTGGAGCAAATTCAATCGGCTCTTCGCGAAATACAGCTCGTCGGCGAACGTTACCCCGCCCATATGCAGGACCATTCGGAAAGCTAAGCAGCCAGCGAGATGCTACGCCGATACGCGTCTCGCGCTTTGGGCATCCTTGCTTGAGAGCTCGGTCTGCGTACTGGATGACAAAGCGCGTGTATGGAGATTGGCGGTTATTGACGCAATGGTGTTGGTACTTATTCCGCCCCGTTCTTACCCTGGTAGATCTGCGTCATGCCGCCATCGACTGCTAACTCGACACCGTTGACGAAACTGCCCAGGTCTGACGACAGGTAGATCACAGCGTTGCCGATATCCTCGACGGTGCCTACCCGCCCTGCAGGAATCTCGGCAGTAACGCGCTCGATGTATGCCTGCACATATTCGTCGCTCCAGCCCATCTCTTTGCCATACCCTTCAGTTGGGACCACGCCTGGAGCGACTGCGTTGACGCGAATTCCTCTGCTTCGCAACTCGTTTGCCCAGGTCCTCACAAAAGACTTGAGGGCAGCTTTGCCAGCGGCATATAGGCTGAAATTCGGCAGGCCCATCATTGCGGTAATCGACGTGTTGATGACGATCGAACCGCCTTTGCCCATCAGCGGCAGCGCGGTCTGGACCGTGAACATCACTCCTTTGACGTCAACGCCGAAGCTCCTGTCGAAGTTTTCTTCCGTGATGTCTTCGAGTGCGATGAAGCCACCGCTGCCAGCATTTGCAAACAGAATGTCGAGCTGTCCTCGATCACGACGGATGACGTCGCAGACATATTGCATGTCGACTTTACGTGTCACGTCTGCCCGAACCGCACGCGCATTTTCTCCGAGAATGGCCACAGCCTTATCGAGTGCATCCTGCCGCCGCCCAGTGACATAGACAAATGCGCCCTCGTCAATCAGACGACGCGCGGTACCCAGACCGATCCCCGAATTGCCTCCGGTGACAAGTGCAGTCTTACCCTTTAAGACGCCTTGGTTCATGGCTTGCCGCTCCTTTTTGAGATGAATGTATTCACTGTAACAAGCACATGAGCATTTGATTACCCCATGCAATCGGCAAGCGCTTATAAGCGTGTTTAATCAATGAATAAGGGCCTGCGGCGAGCAATATCCTCGTGTCTGCTCTGATCTATTCGAGATTGCCGGCCCAGAAATCGATGGCCTTGTCTACCCACTCTTCGGCGCTAGTACCGGTACCGAGGCCGAAACCATGGCCTAACGCCGGGTAGTTGTGATACTCGACCTTCGTACCGATGGACTTCAGAGCCGCAACGCGCTGCGCCATTACTGAGGCAGGTGCAATGCCATCCTGCCCGCCACTGACGACGAACGTGGGTGGCTCCTTGCGCGAGATATCGGAATGCCCCGTATAGGCCATGACGACGGTCGCCGGCTGAGGCAGGCTGGCGCCACCGAAGCTTGCAGAGCCATGCGAGCCGATAGCTGCGGCCATGCGTGCACCTGCCGAACTACCCCACAGCGAATACCCCTTCCGGCTTACGCCCAATTCATCGGCATGCTGGAACACGTAGGTCAACGCGGCGGCAAGGTCAGCCATAGCCAGGCGGCCACCGTGCCCAACCCGGTATTTGAGAACGAACGCGTTATAGCCTCTGCGAGAAATCTCAGCGGCGTAGGGG
>Ga0265798_10001003_pt1 | contig 45009 bp, 56 predicted proteins | sample P3T30metagenome_FD_192430 | JGI IMG/M metagenome (GOLD analysis project Ga0265798, IMG submission 192430) | Plant litter microbial communities from East Loma Ridge, Irvine, California - P3 T30 | ecosystem: Environmental > Terrestrial > Plant litter > Unclassified | place: USA: California... | reverse complement strand
ATTTCCAAGGAGGTCCACTGGGACAAGCACAAGGACAGGTACCGGGCCAGGGGATGAGGATGCCACCTGGTATGCCTATGGGAATGAATATGGGACAGGGAATGATGAACCCGAACATGAACATGAGTATGGGAGGTATGAATATGGGGATGGGAATGGGAATGCCGCAGGGTCAAGGACCACCACAACATGGCCAAGGACAGGGACAAGGGCAGGGTGGACCAAGCTCAATACCTCATCAACAGCAAATGTATCAGAACCAACACGCACCTCAACCGCCTAAACAAAAGAAGAAACCAGGTGTAAGCTAGGTCGCTTTGGGTACTCTGATAGAAAGCTGACACTCAGCCTCAACCAAAACATACTCCAGCAAGTCAAATGATTCCTCAAAGAGCAGCCCCAACATCAGCCGAACAATACATGAAGAACGCAATGTTACCCCCTTCGAATCCAGAGGCAGAACCATGGGCAGATGCACTGGATGAATTGGATCCTAGGGAACTTGCCATGAACCGTTTCAGGACAAGGAATGAGATGCTGGAAGAGGTCTTCGGGCCTGAGCCTATCAGTAAGTCAATCTTTTCACGAGAATTTGATGAAGGACGGGACAGCACTGACGAGACAGAGAGTATACCGCTTGGTAAAGGGGACGCTTGGGAGGGATTAGGCATGGACGGCGAGACGTTAGAAGCTAAAGTCGTACGTTCACTTCGGATAGGGAAGACATTCGCGCTGACGGTCCAGGCGGCACTGGAAAAGGAGAATCAGGACTTAGAAGCAACAATGGACGAGAGATTATCATCGTGGACTCAACATCTAGCATCATTAGAAACAGGCGAGGCAGGACCTGCAGTGACGACAGCCTAGTTTGCGCAATGGATTCAATCATGTCAATCCGTATAATCTGTCTCTTGCACAGCCTCGATAGCCAAGCCGTGCATCATGGTTCAAATAGCTTGCATGCATAAACGGTCGTAATCGAGACAAATGATTTAAACTCTATAAAATTGGGTTATGCTAACAAAGGTCAAATACGATCCAATATGAGAAACACGAGGTTATGAAAACATGGGGAAAGACGAGGGTGGAAGAAGAATTATAATGATATAACAGGACTAGCCCAAGTCAAGGGGAGGTGTTGTTGCTACAGATCGAAAGTCGACAGTTCGTGTGTATATGAGTCGGTTCGTGAATAGTTCGATACGAGAATGAGCCGATGATGGGGATATTGTACAGGTGTCGACACGGAGCAGATACCGGCTGCCCACTAAACAATGAGAAAGAGAAGTCGTTAAGTGTTTGTTTTGTCGAAGACTGATATATAGCGAGAAGGCAGGTCCGCTCAATGAGCACCCGTCGGAACTCTGCTGTTTTGCCTAGACATGGCTCGGGGAGTCGAAGATTCCGGTCGCATAGGAATGGAGAAAGCGTCCGCTGCGGAATCATACTCCTGCCTGGGGGTAGTATTGTCATTGTATGAAGTTGACATTGAACCCGAAGCTGAGCCGGTGCTCAAGCTCGAGGATGAACCCAATGTCGAAGATTGTTGAGACGATGATCCTTGATGACCGTAGAATGGGAATCCAGCTGGAGAGGCATGACCAGAAACATGAGAGTAGTTCTTTCGGACAGGAGGTAGTTCCTCCACTACTCGGTTGGGCGATTGGAAGAAACAGAATTTATTGATGAATTCCTGGTATGACGCGTCGTTCAAGAGTCGATGAACTGATGTGTTGGGCTCACTAATGGTCAAGTTGGCCAAGTCGGCAGTCGAGTCGTTAGGAACGGTATCGAGAGGAGAAGAGTCCCCGGTAGAGTTGAGAGAGGGATCAGGCGACATGGGCGGTGCGCCTTCGATTTCCGTAGTCTCGGGCAGGGCTACGGTATGTTGTAATGGCGATGGTGAAGAGTCGTCGGAAGAAGGTGGAGTAAGACCGCCTCCCCCGTTCCTCAGAGCCTGCAGATCGTTGGTCGATCGCTTCATGGTCAAGCCTCGACTGGGTGGCGAGGCGCGACTGGACATGTCCTCCACCGAGGCCGATCCACTTCCAGTAGCAACAGGAGTAGTGCTTCCATCGGTTGACGCATAGTTGTCGGTATCCTCATTCAACACCTTGGAGAACGAATCCCAGCTCTCCGATTTACCAGCCCAGCTGCTCGACCTGTCGTGACCGGGAGAGGCTTTCGAAGTCGAAGTGGAACCTGAAGACTCGACAATCTCGCTAGTTGTCTGAGATTTAGATGCAGCAGGAAGGACTGTTGGCGAGGTCTTGGGTGGTGATGGAGCACAATGGTTCTTGAGCGTCAAGTGAGTGTGGACGTCGGGAAGTGGAGGTGCTTTGTACGCAGCAGCAGGCGGAGGCGATAGCGCAGGCGAGTTGGCTCCAGATCCTTGACCGCGACCGACAATTGGGAAATTCCACTCGCTATGTGCGTTGGAGCCAGGCGCTCGTGGCAAACCAGCTCCAAACTGATGAGCGATCCTGGAAGAAGCTGAGGGTCCACCCTGTCGTAGACCGGGTAGCGAGTATTCATGGGCAAAGTCGGATGCGATCTTCCTCGTCGAGGGTGGCAGCGAGTGCCTAGACCTTCGAGGACTGCTTCGCTTGAAGTTGAACTGGTAGTTGAGACCGTTGTTGGAGTCCCACCATTCTCGTCCCTCTACCGAGAATCGGATACAGATCATAAGCTGTTTTTCATCGAGCTTCCTCTTGTAGTCCTCTAGTTTAATGTTGAAGCTGAATCGATCCCATCCTTCATCGTGAGTGGTAGAGGAAGGGATATGAGTGACGTGATTTCCTGAGACTTCGGAGGTGGTTCTGTGAAGTTAGTGATTGTTGAGATCCGAAGCGAAGAGAGGGACTTACTGCCAGTGGTCCATGGTGAATCTTACAGCGACCCATTTCTGGAAAGCGATGTTTCTCACAATGATGGTTCCTTGGATACACAAAGACCCATTGACAGTTGCCAAATCGGCCCGCTCCATGACAACCATCTCGCCGTCCAAAGCATGAGGAGCAAAGTCGCATCGGACCCTAGGGATTCTACTTCCTCCCTCAAGCGCGATCTCCCTGGCATCATCCTGAGCCCTGGCAAGCTCGTTCTTTCGAGTCCTAAAGTGAACAAAGTCGGAAGCATCGGTATCGGCCTCTGTCTCTGTCTCGGTGAGACATTCACCCTCCATGGTTGCCGACACAGATATTGGCCTCGAACCAATCACGTATTGTACAACATTCTCGAGTGCTGAACCGGGTGCGTTTTCGTCGGCATCGGCAAATCGAACAGACTTGGATCTCTCTTCCCCAAAGGGTCGCGAGGTAGCAGCATCCTCCTCGTCCCGCTCTTTAGCGTCCTTCAGACGTGTCAGGTCGGGTGTAGACATGGATCGTTGTTTGAGTGAAGGCTTGACGACTTCACCAGACTTCTTTCGGATCATGGAAGTAGGACGTGTTGGACGGTAGTCTGCTGGTGATGGAACTAGTTCAGATGTAGATGCGGATCCTGCGATTTGGAGTTGAAGGGACCCTCCCCCGCGGTGATGTCCAGAGGTAGAAGCAGAGTGTTGTCGTAGTAGGCTTGGTCTTTGTGGAGACATGCCGTTTCGGAGAGGATGACTGGACGATGAAGCTCGAGGTGTAGGCTCGAATTCTGGGAATGGTACCGAGCTCTTCTCCACAGCGGGCGTAGCACGCGATGTGGTATCAAGTTCTAGTAGTTCTTCCCTAGGGGTGGGAGGTAGTGAGCTGTCGAGCGTGGAGGTCGAGTCCAGCGACTCTTGTGGTCCTCGAGCCATGGTCGGTGCGGTCGTAGGACTGGGGTGTAGCTTGAGTCCAAGAGATCCAACATGTTGTGGTAGACCGGAAGTTGGTGTAGAGGGGACTGTGGTGTGACTTCCTCTTCGAGGTAATCCATCGATTGTTGGTCGAGCAGCCGAGAACGATTGATGGGTACTACTAGCAGAGCGCGACATGACTGGAGATGTGTTTCGACTAGATGCGCGACGGGGAATACCAGGCATGGGACCATGGATACCAGATGAGGTGTTTTCGATATTCTCGACATGGGTAGGTGGTGTACAGAATCCCTTTTTCGAGTGAGGAGTCGCTGATTTGGAGGGAGGGGTCTCTTTGGCAGGGGAGTTGATCTTGGGTGGTGTAGGAACAGAGTAAGGCATTTTGTAGACAATCTGGGCAGTCAGCATTGGACTATGTACAATGGATGATGAAGGCGGGGACTGGAGGAACGAGTCGGATGACTAGATGACACGGTGGAGGATATGTGGATTCGCAGAGGAACAAGGTAATGATTGACCTATGACGTTCGTCCGAATGTTTGTTGTTGTTTTGTGAAAGGAGACACGAGTTCCGAGGAGATCACCGTAGATGACGGTAGATGAAAGGAGAGTACAATGGGAAAGACAAGATGAGAGAGAGGAGGGTGTCATGTATAGGATGATCCGTGAAGATATTGTGGAGCAGGCCGAATAAAGAAGGATGTAACCCGAGTCTATCCTCCCTTGTTGACATTCTTTTATTCGGAATGACGCTCGGCCGCAAGACCGGATTTGGGTGGTGGGAAAAGGTACAGAGTATCAAAGGTAGGACAAGTACTGGGAAAGGTATGGTAGGACACACACATGCTTGAGCGGCCACGCCCCCTGGTAAACCAGAAGCAGTGTATGCCACGGCGAGCATCCCGATAGACTCGGGAACTCTTTATCATGGTGTGGGATGGAAGCAGGGTGGGGAAAGGCGTGTCTCCGATACGGAGAATGCCAAACTTTTGGAATCATGTGGTAGAAGAAGACAGAGGAAAGGTGCGAATATTACAAGTCCGAAAGACTTACTATGAACTAGAACTCTTGATTTGTATTCTTTGAGATCCGTGATTTGTGTAAGATATAGATTGGAGCGTGCGTTGTCCTTCCTTTCGTTCTTAGGCGAGATAGCCGAGATTGTGTAAGGTGCGCGTAAAACGATTGATGAGTGGATAGGACTCGAGGTCGATTGTAGTTGATTCGTAACGATGTCGTTGCTGTTATATTAGATTATGTATATTCATTGTAGGAAAGTATGAGAGTCGACAATGGATGATGCGAGGGTGAGAGGAAATTTGTATGTTGACAAGAATGAGGATGATGATGGTTGAGCATTGACGGTCGAAGGAATACAACAAAGTTGAAAGGGAGGGGGGGGGGGGATCAGGGTATAATGTGTATAGGTGACATCGAATACACACATCCTCAGCCTTGCTTCGACGCCATTGATGATTCGTATGACGATCATGTGTGGGTGAGTCGCTGACAGGATCGTATGTGTGTGTTGTGGATGTGTGTGGGATGGGTGGAGGTGAATATCTGGAAGAGATGAGGGAATTCGGACTTACGCGACGCGACAAGCTACAATGATGAGAAGATGATCAAGGCAGTGACAGAGGGCAGTGACTGTGATGATCAGACTTCGTATACAAAGGTGATGACGCTGTTGTTGTGGTATCTTTTAAGCTTCGAGTAGGCTAGCACAGCTAACGATGTCGAATGAAAGATTTGATGTGCTTGGAGAAAAGGAAAAGAGGGGAATGAAACGTACCGAGTCGTCTATTATATAGACGTTCCGTATCCTATGCCAATAGTTTATCCTAGTCGGTTTGCCCCACAGTTATAGCAATGTCTTGGAGGAGGGGCCCGTCGTATTCGTGACGCAACGTCAATTGGCAGGTACAAAATGACACCGATAGGGCGGAGCGGAGCGGGCCAGCCTAGATTTGTGAAATGTACAAGATTCTTGGTCTTGTTGATTGAGATTCGGTCGCGGTGGAGCGAAGTTGTAGGATGCGACGGGTTTTGCAAACCAGAACGGGGACGGGATAAGACCTTAGATCGAATCTCGTCGACGGGTAGTTGTAAATAGTTTCGGAATTATACTCGTTTTGATACGTTTAGTGGTCCCCGTACAAGTTGTTACTGATTCGCAGTTGTTGATGGTCACCCTTTGATGTTTACAATGGATGATCCGGCTGTTTTCGTATTGACTCAAAGTCGTAGGGGATATGACGACGGAGTGAATACCCTTTTGTCGCAATTGATACGGTCACGTCCTTTGATGTCTCGTCCGGACTAGACCGATGGAATTCCAGAAGAACGACCGACCTTGTGGAGTGGGGATAAATTCGGTGACGTGCCCAGACTTCTTCCCTTGGCAATGTGGAGATTCTTTGTTCCCACACTCTTTAGTGTATCCTTGTCGCCAAATCTTCTACGCGTCTCCAAAGCTTATATCCCTATCTCCAACTTCAATCCAGTGTAGTCGGCTAATGTCGTAGAATAGATAGTGTCCGTATGGTGTTGAACCGTCCAGTACAAGGTTCGAAATAATGATGATCCAGTCGTATGTACGAAATGAAATGTAAAGGAAGTATGCGTAATTGAAAGTCGAGATCCCAATAGCGTAAGGAGTCACTGGAGAGCCGCTCGGCACGACTTGTTTCGTAAAGATCGACCAGATGATGTGGAGTGGGAAAATTGATTGGTTCGACTAGAGCCTATACGGCAAGTGCGGTGTCTTGCTACGCCTCCAAGCAAATCCCAAGTCCCCAAGAGATATGATAGCGGCAAAAGCACCAAATCTACAAAGAGCAGGGGAAGTCCAATTAGACTTTTTTGTTCCTGAGCCCTTTTCGCTTTCCCACACTTTTGATGAATAGCGGGCAGATGCGTGCGGATGGTGAGTCAAGGGCGAATTAGAGCTGATAGAGTCGCCGATGATTCACCGGCAGGTGTAAAGATGCCGTGTGGTAGATAAAGAGTTAATGATTGAAGTAGGGCAAAGATGATTAATCACCAAGAGACCACCTATCAACTATGGACGATGGCCGAAATGCTTTGGTCATCAAGCACTACCGAGTCTACGACTGAGCACGTCCTGGCATGCGCAAGGCAGAACGAGAGAGCAGACATATGAAATCAGGGATTATAGAACGCCATTGACGTGTACGACTACTTTCGGAGATTTCCGTCGCGTGAATCAAATTTTTTACGTGTAATGTTCAATTATTAACCCACTACCAAGCGAGGATATCTCGTGGAGGTAGCTAAAGATCGCTTCGCTGCCCCAGCAGTCCCATGAGGGGTCATGTGCTCCCTTCGCTTCGTGCAGAAAGAAGTGGGGTGTGAATTTTGGTGTCATCAAACATTCAAAAGAGCCCGGCGGCCAATGACTAGACAGCGTCGTATGCCTCCATCGCCACTAACAAGTTGAGCGTAAACGCGGTCGTTTACAGTATGCCAAGTAGCAAGATAAGGATACTAGGCTTGTTCCTGGTATACTGGGGACCTGTTGGACGGGCTCGGGCTACACCATCGCCCGAACGCCCGACACGACGACACTTGACCAAAGCAAGCAAAGCTCACCATAGGAGTGGAATCACCAAAAGGGGAAGAGAACAAGGCAGCGATTTCCGTGCCGTGGCGTTCAGTTCTGCGTAGTCATTGGAACCGGATGCTTTTGCCCCTTGGGCACCCCGCGGGTCTATCCCATGCATAGGTGGATCGGGATCTCGTGAAAGAGTGTGGGATGCATGACCTCAGTCACGCCATTTGTACCTGACATCGTAAACTGTTTCCGTCCAGTTCCGCTCCTACTTTTGCTACGGATACGTACGCTATAGGCCCGGTCCGAGGACCCGAACCCGGTCGTTTCAAGCCGACATCCTACACTGGCGTCGCTAGGTCTACCTGTGCTGATTCTTCAACCGATGTAGTCTCCCAAATCAACTTCAGCCATGCTCTGAATGCTCTGGTCCTTATATTTGCGCAGGATCCCTTCTCTTCAGTTCCGATGTCGAGTCGTGGTCGTTTCTTTTTTCTCTCGTCTTGGTTCTTGTCCGTCAATCCCATGCCTGCAGCCAGACCTTGACGTGCCGACAACTTCTCCTCTTCCTCCGTATCCGGGTCCGTCATCCATGATTCGCTGGTATCGTTCTGCTCCCACCAGCGATCAAACATCCCTCTTTGCAATTCGTCGAGGGAGAATGTAGTCTTATGCTCGAACACACCTTCCATTTTCAATGTTCGTTTCTCGAGGTCGATCATGTACTCCCACTTTGAAATTTGGTGATCGTAATTATCGTCAATTAGGTATCTCTCGCAACCATTCCAGATTCTCTCTAGCAGATATCGTTGATTCGTGGGTTCGACAATTTCTTCGTATTCAGGTATCCACTCTATGAGATTGGTGCAAAGCTTATACGGTCGACGAGGTAAATAACGCAAACGAATCTCGGAATCCTCGATATTTGAGGGGAAATCCGGATTGGCGATCCTGAATGCTTCGACCGTCCGTGGGCAAACATAGCCAGCGTGTGACTGGTACCATCCCCATGTGGGCGACGGGGTGATGTAAAATCGTAGTTGATCCTCAGGCGGCATTCTCTCGAGATTGTCTACAATGACCCATTCTAGCTGACTTTGTCAGCGTATGGGCCGGGAACAAGAGACAAAGAGGACTGACCTTGTCGACAATACCCTTCAGCTCTTCCAGCTCTTGCGCAGTGTGCGATACGATGAAATCGACAATATCGTCCCCGAGGTTATCCGGGTCCGATCCTTCCTCATTATAGCAGACTTTGAGATAAGTAACCGCGACCAACGAGACCAACAAAACCGCTGGTGCCTGTGTGGAGAGGTCTCATGGTCGTGAGTATGCGGACAGGAACGCAAATGAGAGGAATTGACAGGGAGGGGGAGGAAAGGAAGGGAAAGGAAGAGCAACGACTATCATGAACTCTGGGAGGTCCGTGCGTCTGGTTGAGTCACCTTCTGCTCGTATGCAGCTACGTGGTAATCAGAACGCATCCCAGAGTCATCAAAGCACATGTCAGTCGCCCTGAAACAGCACTCGCCCTACAATTAGCGCTCAGAGGGGTTATTTGTGAGCTGCATCCGCTCAAAGTGATTTGGGATTCTTCTCGATCATCTCGACGCAAGAACGGCCGACCTGCTTGAGGCACCGCTTGAGCGCGATATCGCAAAAGGTGGTACATGTTGATCGTACAGAAGGGCAGAGCATAGCAGCTCGAGTCCGGAAATGGAGAAGAGGTAAGGTGATATGTGATAAATCTATCCGTTGATCTTCTTTGATCGTCCTTGTCGCTAAACATGGTCAGCTCATTCAAACACTTTTGATATGAGGGGCGTACCTTCTGGAGTCGCTGGAGTTTCTTGGCAGACATCTTTGCTGCCATCTGTTCCATCCTCAATCGCTGTTCTTGTCGGTCTCTCCTCTCCTTGATGTGATTTCGTTTCCTATCCATCAGCTACAATTCACGCGACCGTGACCATGTGCAAGGTAAAGAAAGGGACAGGTGACTCACCTCAACTTCTTGGCCTCCTCATCCTCCTTCATCTCCTGCTCTACAGCTTTGACAGCCTCCTGTGCCTTCTCCTTCTCTTTCCTCTTTTCGAAAGGGGTCTTGAGCGAAGGACTGATATAACTCCTCTTTAAAGCTTCCTTGGGCGATTTGTGGGCTTTACCAATTGATCGGCCACCGTTGGAAGCTGCAATAGGTCTGGGTGCGGGGTTGGTGACGACCTCGGCTGATGATGGGCCTGGTAGGGATCCGGTAGTGTAGCGTTCCATGTTGGATGTCATTATAGCGGTTAATGGTTGGTGTACTTGAGAATAGAAAATCAGATAAATGGGTGCATATTTCGGAGATGTAACATAACTCCGTTTTGACCCTGAGACTACTCCCCGTGCCTGTCACCCTTTGCTCATGTCTGATCTATCATTTTGATTCAACCCTACTCTGTACTCTACTCATATCTTGTAAATCGATAGCTGGTCTGTCTAGTAGAGTAGCCTGTGATCTTGTCAAGGTCAAGATATCGAAAGGATTGTGCCTGTCAAATATCATATAATATCGTACTTGTCGCTGGACGACAAATCAATTCATCAACCAAACTAGTCGATCGAATCATCTCGACCATGTCTTCTGTGCAGGTCACACCAAGAAAGAGGAAGTCTGCGGCTGCCGAGGGACTGTTGACTCCCCAGAGCACTAGGAAGACAAGGACCAAAGGGTGAGTGCTTTCGACGCATAGATGGTTAAAGCTGATATACAGCGCTCCCGCTCCTAACCCTCCTTTGGTACCGTTCCCCACACCTCCTTCGTCTCGAACAAGGCGCATAGGTGATGAGATACTGCTGGAAGAACCTGAAGTCAAAGAGGTCTTTATCAGCAAGACCATCGAGAATCGACCCTTACCTCCTCACCTCCAAACCCTTCTGACATTGCAACATGCCTACAACCTCGCTTTGTCGCTTCATATCGCTACCAAACCTCCTATCCTTCCACCACATCCTCCTTCCACTGTCCGACTTGAACTGCCTTGTTTGACGAATTATCTCGCTATCAAGGAGACAGTCGAAAGGACCGGTGGACGTCGATTCGGTACACAGGAACTAGCTCGTTTAGCCTGGATTTGGCAATGGGACGGTGCGACTTTGCCAAAGGAAGAAACAGGAACAGAGGATGACAACCCGTTCTACGTCAGAAAAGATCAGCCTACAAGTGACATTATCTGTGCTATGTCCTACCTGATTACCCCGACTCGAACATTAGACGGATCAGGAAAGAGGGTACATACGTATGGACTGGGGATTGAGCTGGACTTGAAACCTGGAGAAACTAGGCAAATCTTACATAATGGCGCCGAGGGCGGATTGGTGAATAAAGGACAAGGAGGTGGAATGGGGGCTGTAGGGCGATGGAATACGGGTGGAGAAATTAGGCATGATTTGGTTCGAGAAAAGTTGGAGAAGTGGATAGATCTGAATGGGGGCTATGAGGTGAGTGATACCGTACTGAACGGATATTTTCTAATTCCAGCCTATCGTCATGCCCGACAACGGTCTACCTACACCATCGGCGACCGGTGCATCAAGGTCGACAATCCCGCCCATCCCCATGCTACCCCTCCCAAAGCTTGCATCCGCCTTACTCCCCGCTGCAAACCTATTTTCCACACCCTCAAGCTCGTCCGCAGGTCTGCCAGGCTTAGCTACCCCTCCCAAGAAAGTCATGAGCACCGCCGGCCTATCAGATCCGTTCGCTCTCGATGAGCCGAGTCTACTGAAACCTGGGAAATCTGGATCCGTGGAGGACAGGCGTAAAGCTATGCAGGATAGAGTGAGTCCCTAGCACGAGTGTAGGTAGAGCAGTCACTGATATCTTAGATCAAGAAACGTAGTGAAGCTTCCAAAGGTCCCTTGCCGACTCTTGGCTCGGCTATCAATAGTGGTTACAAAGTCAACATGTCGGCTGCTGCTCAGCAGGAAGAGCTCAAGCGGAGGAGTACGCTGAGCAGGCTCGAGAGTGTCGCCGAAGGTGTCTGGATGTAAGTCAGCTGGTTCCTCCTGTGTCAAAGCTGATAATCAGGCTATTCTCTGCTCCTGGCTCATCCTCATCTTCCCTCACTACCCCACCCCGTACTCGTCGTAAAGCAATCCCGTTAGCCGAAGTAGCAGACGTAATTGTCAAATCATCCAAAACGCCAATCTCCCTCGCAGAAGCCGAAACTTCTTTATCAATGATAACGGATCTATGCCCATTCTTCCTAACCTCCAAAACCGTAGGAAGGCAAGAATGGCTAGAGATGCCCGCCAATGTTGCTCAACCTCCTTCGCCAAGTCCAGGATCGTACATACCCTCTGGTGAAAAAGTAACAGTACCGGCATTTGTGGGCACTGGTGGACCTAGTGCTCCTACTAGTCCTAGTCCTAAAGCTAGGTCTAGGTTGGGTGGAGATTTGGCTGGACCTGCTAGTCCCGGGAGGTTGAGACGTGGGGGTCTGAGAGAAGTTAGGGAGAGAATCAGGAAAGAGCTGGGTGATTGGTAGGGACATAGTCGGGCCGCAGGAGAGTCGAGGGCTTTAGGGAGAAAGAAGTAATCATTAGTATAATCTAGATATTCAATGCACAACCAAGATCTTGCACTCGATCAGCCTGTAAGGTCACATAGCTAGCTTGAAAGGGGGACGGATTCAGATCGAGCATAATGACCTCGCGACCAAGGAGTCAGAGTTTAACATACATTAATCTGTCCAGCAGACCATGCCCTCGTCACCAGCACCATGCAATACCGCATAGCGCAATCCTACAAAGACTCCTTGATATCCGGAATATCCCCTTGACTCTCAATGATCCTCTTACTCTGAATCTCCTTTCCAGTCTTTGCAATCTTCTCCGTCACAGTGTCAAAGGAAGGTAAAGATGGTCCCCAAACTAAGACTTCTTGAGTAGGTCTGTGGATTACATATTTATTTGCTACGGCTTAGCTTTCCTGCCTCTTTGATATCGATGGAGAAACGGGCTTGAACATACGGGACTCAATGTTCTTCCCTAGGACACGGTTTATAGCGCCTGAACACCCTCCGCAGGTCATTTTGACTGTGTAGTGGTACGCTGGGGCTGTAGGCTGTGAGTCAGCTTCAGCACTGTCTAGATGACGATGGACGTACTGCTGACATCTTGATAGACTGTGAGGTTGTCAAAGTGTTTGATAGGGGAATGGGTTGGTCGCTGAAGGATGGAATGTATAATTGGTTGCTCAGCAACACGACAATCGCGTCACGAAGACGATCATTCTGGTTACCGGACTTGGCCGAAATAGGCAACTTCTCTTAGCAACAAAGCAACGAAATCATAGCCCGTATCCATGCATAGAGATCAACTCTATACTAATACTATTTCTTCTGAACCATCTAGGCTCGCTCGTCCTTATTGACTAACCTGTGTCAAACAAGGAAGCTATATGGCAATGTAGGATACTAAGCACTAAAAGGAGTAATGACCGGAATTACCCAAAATGAAAGTGATGAAAGGGAAATCTATATGTACAACAACATGGAATGAACGTGAATGGTGAGTCGTAAGTCGTGATCGTAGTCTCAGTCGTGAATCAACCACGATGAGGGACTAGTGGAGCGTAGCAGCCATGATCCCGGGTGTGTCCTTGTTCGTCAGTACTCTCCCTTTCTCATTCAAGGCCGACTTACAGAGTTCCACTCCCAGTACATGACCCCGCCGTTCCATCCCTGATCTTCCGCCTGCTTGACACACTGACTCAGTGCCTCTGGAGACATGTACCTGTTCATCAGCTTTGACACCGATGACCAAAGTCGACATACCCATTGTTTGCCGCTCCTGCGTTTATTGGTTTACCAATGACGATCTTGCTGAGTGGGATCCCGGCGTAAGTATTCATCTCCATGACGGAAGTCGAAGGCCAATCACCCCCAGAATTGAAGACGAGTGACTGCACGTCAGGTTTGATACTCACCCGGGAATATGGTACTTACCTGACAATCCTCATATACCCCATGACCTTGATTGTAAAACTGCATATTATAGAAATCAATCCCGCTCCCAGTCTGTTTATGAACAGCAACATAGGCTCCATTCGGATATTTGGATCCACTTGTGAACCAAGGAGCGACAGGTGCGTGACTGATCAAATACTGACCAGCAGGTAATTGACGTCGTAATTCCGATTGGAAAGTGATGATCCAGGTTTCGCCAATGCCGGTGTTCATGGCATTCATGTCTTCCCAATCGATATCGACACCGTCGAGATTGTATTTCTTGACCCAGTCCGCTAATCGTGTCGCGCAGTCGACCGGATCAATACCACTGGATACGGGGGAATCGGTAGAACCAAAGGCGGACACCATCAAGGCGATACCGGCGGCATGGTACGAGTCGAGTACCTAATTGTCAGCGTATACGAAGACGGAGCCACAAACCATACCTTCTTTCTGTCCCCATCATCCATCCACTCCCACATCTGGGCATTATCAACGGCACCTCGCTCCGACATCCAGAACGCGAGAATGAATCGGTTAAAGTCGACAAGAAGCGAGGGATCCGGCATGGATTGCAGCCAGTAATCAGAGTAGATGACATGATGAGGAGCTTGCCATGCACTCGAGTCTGGTGAATCGGGTGAATCAGGAGAATCAGGGGAATCAGGAGAGTCGGAAGAGTCGGGGGAATCAGCGCTTTGAGTGGACGAGGCTGAATGTGACGTTTTGGAGGAGTCAAAGGCGCTGGTCGACATCGACGCATAGTCACTGGTCGGGGCTGAGGCGTAATCCGATGGCCAGGATGACGGATCGATGGTTGGCGATGATTCAGATTCGTCGGTGGTGGGGGAAGGTGCGGGAGTTTCAGAAGCTGCTGAGCCCGAGTTGGACGTCGAGTCTAGCAGTCAGCGATCAGTCGGTAAGTCGATCCAGATGGCTCACCCCATTCATCTCCCGGACGTGTATACCATCCTGGTGCGCCGGTACTAATTGGCTCTCCATCCATCGCAGACGAGCTCGGGGAGGCAGCCTCTGATGCAGATGGAGATGTGGAAGAGGAAGGGCCATCAGAGGTATCGGCATCCCTGCGGGTCAGATAAGATCCCGGACCCGTCAATTTACTCACCACGACCAGATACAGCCCGTGTTATCAGCGCTCGCTCTGCTATATCAGCTTGAGGTCAAATAAGAACTGAAGGTGGGGACGTACGAGCAGACCATATTTTCACCGGTACAGTTGCGTACGGTTGACCACGCGGAGCTGACGCATTCTGAGATGTCAGCTTCGCGTCGCATGTAATGGACGGCACGGAGGGAGGAGCGACTTACGTTGAAGCTGAGTACCACTACATTGCCAATGTCCCTCGTCACAGCTAGGGGCGGCACGCTGGGATAGACGGTGATGATGTCTCCTTGGATCTCTTCCTGCGTGTTGAGCAGCACTGGCGACCGAGGCGAGCGCCAGGTAGCCGATGAATACGCTACTGATCATTCTAAAAGGGGCGCGTGTTATCGATTTGTGGTGGCGTGTTCTGGAGTGTGTGCGAATATGAGAGAGGAGTGAGGCGTGAAAGAATGGAACAGGTCAGACTTTAAGTCATGAGAAGACGGGGTGGATTGCGGTGGATACGAGAAGAGGGAGGAAGCAGGATACTATGGGATGCTATGAGATGGAGGTAGGGGATGGTTCGGCGAATGAGGGTAGTAATGAGATTGTCAAAGGTGTATGGGATGATTCTTTTGAAACAGTAAAGGGAGTTCTCCTTATAGTTTCAGGCACAAAAGATACCTTTCATACGTACAACAACGGGGTAGATTTGTAGTGTATATTCTCATGTAGAAAATGAAGCACAGCAGAATTGGTCCAAAGCGATACGTGGCATGCATAAAATGGTCCATATGCATGCTTGGCTGTATAGCACTCGAATATGGAGAAAGACATGAGAGAAAGAGATTCACGTCGCGTTAAATAAATGTAGATCCCTCAGGCACGGCACATTCTGCAGCCATTCACTCCACCACTCAGCCACTGGGAATCACAACCCTTTATAGCCCAAGAAAGCACCAAATGACGTGGTGAGAGTTACACTCCCGACTCTACCCGATCTCGAGGGGCTCAAAGACGCGACCAAGCCAGGTCGATATTCTAGTGGAGCGGTATTGATCGGCTCAGAACACCAGCGAGGAGGTCTAGGGTTAAAGTAAAATGAAAGGCCCCGGAACTTTTCGCATGATTAGGACCTGCCGTTGGTGCGTCCAGAAGGGGACAAAATCTTGTGACCATAGATGTGGCATGATGGTATGATGAGATAGAAGGAACATCAGGAGGAAAGGAATCACAAATTTGGGCCGTGTAGCGATCATTGAACGAGTGTTGTGGCTTTCCTGGTAGGTCCTCTTCAACGGGATCGGTATTGGTACTTTGCAGCGTCCCAAATGGGTCACGAAATCAGGGTGCTGTCATCACTGTATGCATTTTGCAAGGCGCAGACGACATGAGTTAATGCTAACGGCATGCATCAGCTGACATGACTAACCAGTATTTAAAGTTTGCATCCACATCAAGTGATCGACGCCACCTCCTGGATGAAGTAACGGGGTCATTTCTCCGGTCAAGGCTGTGCCTCTATCTATGCAATTGACCCTTAGATACTAATGCCAAGGATACTGTGCTCTGTTACAAGTGTTGCATGCGCTTGTCTTTCTAAACACGAGTACATACAGGCATAAGCAGCCATGCGTCATAGTATAATGTCGTCTAATGAAATCTGGGGATCAAAAAGAAAAGTATTGTCCATGTAAAATCGTGAAATGTCCGGAGAGGTCGTCAAGAGGCTCGAATTTAGTATTATGCGCGTACACATCGACCGTTGACGAGGTTGTGACCGGCTTTGCAGGCCAGGATCTCGCACTTGCCGAGGGTACATGTGGATCCACCGAGAGCAACACCGGGGAGACTCGAGCAGCTGAGAGTCAGTATTGCAATGGACAAGCAACAGAAGAGTACTTACTCGGTTCCGACTAAGGCGGCATTGGCAGTGATATCGGCGTAACCGTTGGTGCAACCACCACAGCTCTCGAGTTCAGCACGGGTGTCGAGACACTTTTCATCAGCACTGAATTCGAACAGTAGATCAAGGGAGCGACTTACTTCGAAAGCATTGGATCCGGCCGCAGAGTCACCGTTGACGAGACAAGCCTGAAGACCAGTTGGGCAAAGGCCAAGAGCCTTTTGGGTGAATTCTCTCTTCCTGGCGCCTCCGCTGGGAACGACAGCGTTACCATTGAGGTAGATGGCATTTTCGGCACCTCCTCTGGCACATACACCGAGACCAGCAGCATTTGTAACTCTAGTGCTGGTGGTACATGTGCAAAGACCGCTGCTGAGGTTGAGAACGGCATAGACAGCTGTCGAGATACCATTACACTGGGCGACACATTCCGAGACGCTGGTGACTGTGGCGGGCGTACCGACGGCGGTGTTGGTGATGGCGTCAGCGGTAGCGCAGGCTCGAAGGTCGAATTGAGTGTTGACACTGATAGCCTGGATGTTATCAGACTCTGTAATCTGACCGATGTTGATAGAGTACAACATACCTCGCCATTGGTAGCTGCACAGATACCACCAGTCAAGGCACCATTGACTGCGGCATTGGCATCGATGAGCTGGGAAAGTGTTGGGCTGGTGTTCGAGCAGATACAGGTTGCGGTATTTCCGCCGAGATCGCCTAGTGATATAGCGGTAGGGAAGAAATAGCCGTAATTTCGGTCAAGACCTCGACAGGCAGTCTATAGAATTCATCAGCGTTTGGTCCGAGGTAGAGATGATGGCACATACCGCACAGCCCTCTTCAGTAGTTTGTGCACCGGCGGCAGCTGTTGTCGAGGTATCTAGTAGGAGATTCGCGACTATCGTGGGAGAGACACATCCTTCAATGTTGAAACTTCGGGGAAGAATCTGGGCGGATGCGCCAAGGGCGAGAACGGGGGCGAGTAGGAAGTATGAAAGTCTCATTGTAAATGATAGTACGAAGGTCGGTGTTGTGCAGGATATGCTAGTGGGTGTGGAAGATGACAGGTGAAGGTCGAGCGAGTCGAATGAGATTGAGATGGGAAGGAAGTTTGTGTTGGTCGGATGAGTGAGGTCGGACTAATTGATCTTCCCTCAGCCTTTATAGATGATTCCCACTCACTCTTGGTATTGATCAACAACTCAGTTCCCATTCCAAACAACGCCGATCGCCCTCGGAGTAATGCGAGTCGAAGATAGGCTTTCGGTTCCCCCAAGGAAACGGTCCCATCCATCGTGACACACTCCGTACAGCTGTCATGGATCAGATCGTCGTTCTGGGCGGGGAAGCATCCTCCTGATCGCTCCTCCGTTGTCGGGAGAGTGGTATCGGCATGGGCTTGCTGGATGGGACATGATCAACCTATGGTTTAGGTTTAGGCGGTTTCATCAGTTCGACTGAATGATCTCCAGGAACGCCATGTCGATCCTGATCCATTGTTGACAGTGCGGGGTTATCGATAGCGTCGTGGGCATGCGGCGCAGTATGTTTCCAGCCTACAATACGGCTGGACCAGCTGGATGAGAGGGACTTCAGATGGGCGAACTAGTCTGGACTCTCCGTCTTGGGTCCTGAGCCTTTGTCCGGGGGAGCCAGGTGTGTACGCTACGAAATCGACCGATCATTAAGCTCGATATCTCCTGAGCACCTTGTCCTGAGTCCCACATGCAGTTCCAGCATCCACCTGCGGACCACCCATCCTGGGCGTTACCTGAAGTGGATACCGATTAAGAAGAAGGTTTCAGTTGTGCCTGACCGAGCGGTGATCAGGGGTTGCGAAACGATTGCGACACGTTCCGCGGTCATGATAATCCGTTTCAGGGACCGATTAGTAACCATGAATCCATGAGCGACAGCTGACTGACATAAACCCTCAAACCTTGTTCACCCTGATACCCGTTAGAACTTCGAGATCATTCAAGTTAGATTAACGTAATCTATGGCGTCGTAGCTGTTGAAGCCACTAAACTCTATTTCCTGCATGCCGTTGTCCAACTTGCTGCATCGCATGGAGCAACGCTTGACACCTACCCTGTCCCTAGTCCAGAGTGCTCTTGCTCAGCACACTCGATATCTCGCGGTGCTGCTGCATCCATCCAGGGAAATCCGCTTGCAATAGCGGTATGCCTTGTTCTTTCGTTTCGAGTAGGAAGTTGGCCAGAATCACCATGGTGGCGTCTGAGATACCGCATTAGCAATGCCTTCTAGACCTTCTGCAAGCCGCTGCGGGGCAGCGAATAGATGATCGATGACTCACAACGATATAGATAATTTACAGCTTGTTGAAACAGGGTCTTGTACTTGGCAGAGCCTTTCTCGGCAGCCTCGGCCTTGAGCTTGAAGCTGGCGATCATTTAGCAGGCACACGAATTGACGCGACGGAGTACGTACTCGTAGACGGCTTTCCTCAAGTTCTGGACTCCTTCCATCTGGTTGACCGCCTTATCTGTTAATCGCTTGGCTTCTGTTTACTAGTCAGGATCGATCCACGGTGCACAGCTGAAAGACGTACGTTTCCCATGGCTGAGAACCGTGACGAGCTGTAGGATCATCTTGTACTCGCCTGCACCACGTCAGCGAGTGTCGATCATTCAAACCCACCCATTAGATATTGCGTAGCCTCGCTCGCATGCACGTCCTCGTCCTCTTGGTCCATTAGATCATCGACACTTTCGACACTCATATCGTTTTGTCGTATGGTTGCAATGAGGGAAGCAACAATCATGCCCGTCGTTGTTCGGCCTCTACCCATTTGACAATTGAACCTGGGTCATCAGCTACACTCCATTGGAGTACGTACACAAAGTCCGAGCCGTCCTCCAATCCGGTGGCTACACGGCGAACGATCGCTTGTAAAGTAGCAGGCAAGGGCGCTTGCTCATCCGTCTGAATGGTCAGCATGGAAACTGAACGGAAAGGAAGACATACTACTGCGACCCGCTGGTAATCCACATTGTAAGCCTCGTCCGTGACCATCTTGTACAGCTCCTTGGGGGTCATGACATCGCTTTCCTCCACCGCTTCCCAGATAGGGATGATCTCGTATATCCCAGGCTTGGTCTCTACCTCGTCATGAAGTAGTAGTTTCCCGTCGCCGGAACGAATCTCTCGAAGGACGTCCTGCTTCAGGGTTTCTTCCATTCGCTCCACTACCTTAGCGGTGATACCCGTGGTTCTGATCATCAGCTTGTGGTCCGGGGATCTAGGGGAAATAGCTCACTCGACGTTATTTAGGGGCTTGTCTAGTAAACGCAGTACGTGTGGTCTGGATCGGACGTACTAGCTTCGTCAGCTTGGTCAAGTTATGAAGGATGTGCTCACGAGTACAGGTTCCTCCCTCAATGATGTCCACATGACGTGGTTCTTCCCACCCGGCGCCGCACCCATCTTCTGCAACGCGTTGCGTAGACTATCTCGTCAATGCGGTCCCAAAGAGGCAGACGTACCCTGGAGCACTGGGCATTCCTGTCCCATAGATTGAATGATCCTCGTCCTGCTCGCCAATTACTAGCGGCACTCTACGGTAATTTGCGGCTCCCTCAACTCGCCTGTACATCAGTGAACTCCCTCGCTGAGGACGTACTCGGGCAGACTCTGTTTCTGCAGACCAGAGAAGAAGTCGGATTTGAGGATCGTCTGTGCCGATAGGATCGCTCCCGCTCGATTTGCGACCACTTGAGTCACCTCGTCTGGCAGCTAGTTCATCAGCTTCACGACAAGCACTTTTCTCGACACCAACAGCCATGCCTTCCGCGAGTTCAACTCGGTCGATCGGCGTCAAGCCCATCAGACCACCCTCTTCAAGATCCTTCTCGATAGTCTTGAATACAGGTCGATGTCGGATGAATGACTCGAAGGAATAAGGCTCGTCATCATCCATCGCCCTATCATCTAGGTAAGCCTGGAACAGGAGGAGATGGAAGTATCGTCGGAGGTGGTAGATTCCCTTTTCGATGTACTCCTTCCGGAGAGTTGGATCTTGAGCATCTTCAGCTTTTGTACGGAAAGACTCGATAGTATCTCGAAGATTGAAATGAGTTGCAGTGGAGTCGATAGCGTCGTCGACAATCTGTATCTCAGCCTATCGCTTCTGAATTGAATCGACAGACTCACCCTCTTCACCTCAAGACCATTCCTGATACATCTGATACAGCTGTTGATAATCTGCCAGCTTGATCTGGCCTTCGAGTCCGGCTTGTGTGGAAGTGCCGCACGACCTTTTCGGGGAGTCATACCGCTCATCGACATTGAATGGGCAGCGTCTCGACCAAGCTTCATCCATCGCTGAATTAGAAGGACGATAATGGCCGTGGTGGTACTTCGTCCCCGACCGAGCTGATCATTGAGCACGAAGGCACTAGTATCTAGGTCGGTTCGCTGACACAGCTCGAGTAACTGGGTGATATCGTGGAACTGATGTCAGCCCCTTTCCCATTCTCATTCATGTACTCACATCTGGCGAGGATTCTGAGGTGATGGGTATACGGACGAAGCGCATCGTCACCCCACTCTCCCGCGCAGCCACATCATCCATGACATCCCTCAAGGAACGAACATCGTTCGCACCGACCGTCTCCCAGACAGGTACCACTTCTTTTTCGGCAGACTCTGTGTGGAGCAGTACCCGGCCTTGGAAAGCATCAATTTCGGCCACGACATCGCTCTTGAGCCTTTCCTCCAGTACTTCCAGTCGAGCAGTTGACACTCCAGTGTAGTCTCGCATGTTTCGTAGGGCGGTCGCGTTTCTTCGTAAACAGTATGGAGATCCTGGCATTAGCTCAATGATGATGACATGGCATACCGTTGATCATGACCAATGGCTCCTCTCTTAAGCAAACCCAGACGATAGTGCTGACAGTCGGGCATCTCTCGTGAACGGCCTTGAGAATTGTCAAAAGACCTTCTTCGGTGGGTTGTCCAGTAGCAAAGACAGCGCTGTCTTTCATCTTCCGGAAGCCTACCGCTCCTCGGACACCTTCCGAACTCGAAGCAGACTCTGCCTTCCAAAGATCCGATTTCTAGAATAAGTATTACATATATGTCTCATCACAATCTTACCAGAAGGGTCCTATAGAGTCAGCATTACGATGCTTTCCGTTTGTGTTGGTGGACTTACGACGCTCGAAGCATGATTCCATTCCTGTTCTCCACTACATGCTCGGCCCACTCATCTCCAAGCACTTTGCCTCCTTGCAAGTCCACCTCGCGGAGACTTTCACCTCCTCTGGATCTGCTCAATGACCCTTCGCCGTGGTCAGAAGATCGTGAGATTAGACTGAGATCATTGGCCGGCGCAAAAGCAAACAATCTATTTCCGCCCGACCGACGCATCACTTTGATTTGACTGTCGTTTAGCTTTGGGGTTATAGATGAGCAAGTGACTCACTTCCAGATCTCTGGACGGTTTCTTAGCCATGATGAGAATGTCACTCCCGACCGACCAGCGTCCTCTTCTTCGACATAGGATGCGAATACAATCAAATCGAAGTATTGTTCTAGCGATCGTAAAGCTCTGGTCAGAACCGCTTGGCGATTCTTGTCGTCCATCGCAGAAACACTGTACATGATCCGAAGACTGAGGACGTTCTCTCGTAGATTTACTACCGCATCACCTGATGGTCAGCTAATCACATGGGGCCGACGTACAGTTGTCAATGATGGCGTCTACCACTCGCTTCATCTGCCTTCCGTGGTCCAGACTGGACAAGAGCGAAAGTACAAGCTGGTAATTTCCCATATGAGCTTTTCGTAGCTGTTCGAGCATCGCTGGATTTGATGCCAGTAGGTCGATGGCCGTTGAGGGGTGTTTACCACTCAGATCTAAAGTTAGCTCCGATCACCGAAGGGTGTCACTCACTCTTTTCCAGGACTCTTGTGAGCTGCAACAAACTCTTGTTGAGTGCTTGATGATGTGTAGCCTGTTCTAGGAAATGAGCAGCTTGAGGTCCTGCCGATGGCTACGAACATGAGCTGATTCACAGGTGTGGACGTACAGTAGCGAGGTCTGAGGCTCCGGCACCTGACGGAAACGGGTCATCCAGACCGGCCGATAAGACTTGTTTTCGTCTCATCAGGAGAGCAGCGCACATGCCGAATGTCGCTGCCAAGTCAGAAGACCGATGCGAGCAAGACGTAGGGACTTACTCCGGACGACTCCCATGCCGCAATTGAAGATGAGAGACGTAGACATGGGGTCGACGTCCTTGAGCACTGAAACGTAGGCATCTAGATAGTTGTCCTACATGTCAATTTGGTCTTACGTGTCAGACTCACCTCAATAGGACGATCAGGCGCGATAGGTATTCGGTGATATTCGACTCTCCAGCCCTCTCTCTTGATATCCTCATAAACCTCCTTGGGAGTTCTGATACTCGCTTCATCGACACTCATCCATGTAGGAATGAGGTTCCCATTGGATACCTCGTCGTGAGTTAGGATCATTCCGCCAAATTTACGTGACTCCTCCAGGATGTCGAGCTTGAGACGTCTTTCGATATCTTCCAAATTGGTAGCTCGGTCCGATAGGGCCAATGTCTGGAATGGATGAGATGCGTCTCGAAGTACATAAGGTCGACCATTGCAGTACACTATTCGTCAATACCTAACTCCTCGAGAAAGTGTAGGACTTACCCAGAGTCTCTTCCCGGGTACTGAACCAAATCGCTTTCCCCTCCTCTCCTGATCCCGAGTTGTCACGCATGGGACTGGACGCCAGAGGCTGAGACCTGACTTTCTCTAAAGGTGCGCCAGATCCAGGGATCTCAGCTGAACGACGTGAGACCGGGATGGGCTTGGGTTGGCATCCTAGTATCGTTAATATCGATTCGAGACCGATAGTCGTTGGCTGAGCAACCTTTCTTCATCAGCCCATGATTTTCATTGTAATCCATCTGTGCTTACACCGTAAACATTCAGGCTTTCTTCTTCAGGTGCTCGAAAGTTGGGAGCACCTTGTATTGTAAGATCCAAATCCAATGCACGTCCCGTCGGGTAGTGATCTGTTCCATTAGTTCTGATGTCAAATGTGCCGGCATACCTGTCTTCAAAATGAATCTATCTGTCAACACACGATGCCATGGGAGTAAGATGGACCTACCCTCTGGCCAAGACACCGCCCTGCCTCCTCTTGACGACACCATCAACCTCCTTCCTGAGCCTATCCTGAATACCCAACACTCTACCCTTGCCCTTTCCCCCCGAAGATATGCTACTAGGAGTCTGGTTCATGAGATTTCTAAGAGCAGCGGATGGTGCGCTTCGGGTCTGAGTTTCGGTGCTCATTCGGCGAGGCTGCTGTGAAAGGGGGGATGGATTTATCGGCGTGTGCATTTGAGATGGAGGTGGTGAACGGGCCCCTGGAGCTGTGGTGTTGGTAGTAGATGGTATTGGAGCAGACTCTGATCGGCCTGGCATCCTGTCGGGCACGCTTGACGACATGGCTGTGGATACTGCAGCCGAGTACAGATGATCAAGTGATAAGGTTTCGCGACTTTTGTCCGACGGGATCGGCCTAGAGGGACCCCACATGACTTGCCGACGCGTTGTCGGTAGGTTGTTTGGTATCAAGCAGATCTTGTGCATAACTATACATCGTTGGCGGTACATAAAGCTACAGCAATCCCGACTTATTCTTACATGTCCTTACAACCATATATCATCGTATATCTGACCCCACAGCTATTCCACCTTGGGTTTGGGTTCCGCGCCACCTGCCCAACTGAACCACCTTCCACTACTAGTCCTCCTGCCTTGCTGAGGTCTCGGACCTTGGCCCTCCGATATGATGTCCTCCTTGTTGATCTGTTCATAACTTGCTTCGGCCCATCGCCCATTCCCACTGTTGGCAGATTGGATCGATTCCGAAGAAGACCTCTGGGAGTGAGACTGAGCCGGATATCCATGTGTACTTGATGACGAGACCCCTAGACTACCATATGTATCTTTCCCGGCTGCGTGTGAGAATGTCCGTGATCGGACTGAAGAGTCGGATGGCTTTCGAGCTGGAGTTGGTTGGGGTATGGGCATCTCCATCGCTTGCGAGGTATCGTAATGAGCTGGCGGTTCAGGGCCGCGGGTGCCGGGCGGAGCATGTGCCGTAGCCTGGTTGGCGAGCTGTGAGAGAGCTCCAACGGCGACGGGCAGGTACCTGTAAACGTGAGCAATGTTCACAAGAAATTCGGGATGGCTCACCCTCCCGCATACTTCGCTGCCATTCCGTACAGTCTCCCTAGACCTGAAGCAGGATCATGTAGTGTAGGAGGCTGACCCATCGGCATATTTCCTGATGGATACGGCTGACCAGGATATGGGCCATGAGCCTGCTCCTCTCGAGGTGGCTCATGAGGAAGAGCAGTCTGCGTCGTCAGCTACTTCCCGGTTTTCCTAAATAAGGGCGGCGAAAAGCCTGATTGGTTGACGTACATTCAACTGAGTCCGGATCGCAGTCCATAGCCATGTTAGACCTTCTGCAAATGCTGATCCTGCTCGAGTCCGGAGGCTGGCCAGGAAGACATCGATATCGCGTTCATGCTCTTGGAAGAAAGGAGCCAAGTGTGCCCTGTATATATATGATGCGCCCTTCTTGTCAGCCTTTCTTCCACGGTAGAAGATATGACGTACCTCTGACTGGGGAAGAGCTAGATATACAAACACCAGCGACTTGATGATGTTGTAAAAAGGGACCCTGAGAGTCAGTCTTGGGGACAAGGGATGCTGCGGACTTACCAAGAAAAGGTCCACCCGACAACCGCCTCCACAGCTGTCCAGCTCCCCACCACGGCCCAGTACATCAACCACCTCTCTAGAGCATGTTCACTCCCGGGCGAGGAGGGTGGTATCGATAGAGCCTTATACGATGCATAAGCGGGGTAGAGGAAGCAGACGGTATTGCTATCCGGTCAGTCTGTGACGGTAGGCAGAAGCAATGTCCCGCTTACGAGATCAGAGATGTGATGAGCGAGAATATCATGATGTGGTGTGCAGCGTCTGCTATGTTCTGCTCTAATATGTATGAGCTGCCTAGTATGAAAGACAAATAATATGATAGAGAGGCAAAAGTGATCAAGATAGGCGATAGGCGCTGATAACCGGCACCGCGGCAAGATCCGGCATCGGGCATCGATACAAGTTTGGAACATTCACATGGCATAGCTCTTGCAACTGTCCTTTGCTGTTGGGATAGCCAGGGAGCTCGTTCTATCATACGAATCATTACACTACACAGGGCAAATCATCGGATTCTTCTTGAACTTCCATCTCGACCATCTGCCCACTCTCTACCAGGCAATTCGCGATATCTTCTGAGAGACGGGGAATGTCGAGTTGTCCTCGAGCTGGTAGTAAACTTGCTTCAACACCTCCACATCCTCTCTTAAATCCTGATCGATACGATCTATGTGGGGCTCCCATCTTGCTCCATATCGCTTCTTTCCAAGCCCTGCAAGCACCTCAAACAACTCGTCCGCAAACTTTTGCACATCCCCGCTTCTGATATCCACGTACAACTTTACTTTCTTTGCCTTGCCTGGAATCTCATCCCTGCGGAGAAGGAATCGCAAGCCGAACTCGCTGGCAAGAACAAGAGTGGCCGTGGCCGGCATTGGCACTTCAGCTGACGGGGTCCCGTCCGCATGTCGCGTGATTGAAACATAGGTCATGTAGATCTCGTCTAATTTGGGATGAACTGTGACATCCGGGAATTCAATCGGCTTGTTGTTTCTTCCCATCGTCATCGGTATAGTGCTGTTTAGTTTGATAGTCTTGACATCGTCGTTCTGTAGTCGCACCTCGAGGTTATCGTCCGTTACTTCGTCAGGAAACTGATGCACGAGCCCCTGTACCCAGGGTCGCGGATCGAGCATATCGAGACACAAGGCCACCATACCATCCTCGAAATCGTGCGACTTCTTTGTGAGTGAAGTATGCGCCCAAGTGAGTTGACGACGTCGGACAAAAGAGATACAGGTTGGCCTGATCATCGGGATGAGCGTCTGCCCAAATCGCAGCATTCCACGTCCGGGGTATGGATAGTTCGGCGGGGTCCACGCATTCAGGATGGGGTCGTATCGATTGTTGGGTCCGGCGTTAGGCGAGGCTTCTGAAGGGAGACCCCCTGCTTGCTTGATACCTTCAAATGTGAAGCCTGGACTGAACACAAGTTCACGTTCTGCGAATCCGTCGTATCCACAACTCCTGCCCTCCGCTCCGGTCTGCATGCTGAGAAATCCCCAAACTTCGCGCCACGAGCTCACAGCAAGCTGCATCCGTATCGCCCAATGTTCCATCGCTTTGCCGTTCTTGCCGACTCTATTGGCGCCACCGGGCAGGAATATAGTGATGATCAACTTGAGCTCGTTGGGCTTTTTCTCCGCTGGCAGACAGTAAAGTCGTATGCACAGTCCAGCGAGATCGAAACCTGCCCGTGATAATAGTCGTTGTTGAGCGCATTGTATCCCGAAGATCTCCAGCCACTCGAAGAGGACGAATTTCAGGCCCAGTTCCCTCTCTAGGTACACTGGTTCGCCCCGTATGATGTTCATCCGGCAAAGACTTGACACCACGCGGAAGGAATCGAGATACCACAGCAAGGTCATGGTATTCTTGTCTGGAATTTCAAGCAAGCAGTAGCGAGCGATGAACTCGTCTGGGTCTTTGTCACCCCTGTTGATTTCTGTCTTCATGGTCTTCATGCCCACCAGGACTGCCTTTGTATCATCGTCCGTGATGAGCTCCAGGATGGCTCGGATTGGAGCTGATGCGAAGCCAGGATAGACACCATGATCATCGTTACATGCATCGATCATCGCTTCTTCGTACTCGGCGGAGCCTTTCTGCGAAAGGGCGATCTTCGCTGCGTTTTGGAAGATTGCAAACGTCGCCTCGGACAGGTGTTTCTTGAGCTCGTCTGTCTTTTTCTGAAGCTGCTCTGGACCTTGGTATCGATAATTGCTGAGGTGGAGGCCCTTCGCCTCAAGCTTGTCCTCCTGAATGGTTAGCCCCTGCCCTTGATGAGGTTAGTTTGGATGGTACTAACCTGATGATTACTCCAAGCTGCCTCATTCAGATAACGGGGAACATGCAGTGAAACATCCTGTTCGCTGATACCGGGACCCCCATCCTTGCGCATAGTTGCAATTCGATCCACACTACACATAGCATCAGCGCTGCTGCGACCGAATAGTACATCGTCAACTTACGGATGCTTGTAATCGTCATTGCTCTCCTTGAAACCGACACCCTTCTTTGGATGCAGGGGGTTGCCGGGATCCTGGCCGGACAGGGGACCATTTCGGACAGAGGGTTTGGCCGGTGGAGCAGGGTTGCGATTGAGTGGCTTGACTCTGTTGAACACTTCATCCGGGGTCTGGTCGTCGAGGAAAGGATCGTTGGGGTGCATTGCCAGATCGTGCTTGTATCGTCCCTCTTTGATACTTTGCTGCGCATCCTGCAACTGGCGCTTCAAAGCTGCGGCCTCGTGCTGAGCCTCAGCTGTCTTCTTTTTCTCCTCCTCTATCTTCTTCTTCTCAGCCGCTATCTTTTCCTCCCATCTCTTCTTGTCCTTTGCTTTTTGGTCTTTTTCCTTGTTCTGATCTCCCCCCGACTCTCCTGTCCGACTACTTCTGGGCGGCGCTTGCTGTCCTGTGCTGCTGGGTACTTGGGTGTATCGATTTCTTTGCCTTCTTTTCATATAAAAGAAGGTCGTAATCGGGATCAAACAGAGGAATATGGCGAAGGGGAGGCTGGGCCTGTCGTCAGGATTTCCGTCTAAAAGTATCTTTCTGGTCATTGCTAAATATCAATTGGTGGTTTCTGTGTTCCGTCACTTTGTCAGTTGTCAGTTGACAGATACGTACATCGTCCTGTATCTATACTTTACATATACCTCTTGAACAAAGCTCATCACGGGGGGATGGACAAGGGAATGAAGGGGATCAACAAGGAGGGATCAGCCAAAAGAACGGGCGTTAGTGAGGGGTCACGTAATGTGGAGACTCCACATAACGGGTCATGTTCTTAGCATGCTGATTTAGAGCCTATCGTTGTTGTATCTTCATGCTGCGCCAGCCAAAATGACCAGCAAGGCATCGAGGACCCGCCCACAGCTAGTCAGCGATATCTGGGCAAATGTATGCGACATTCTTATCGCTGGACAGGAAGACGGTACCGCTGCAGCTTTGGCTTGTACGTCTAAAGAAGTACATCAGCTCGTCACTCCGAGGCTTTACGACACCGTCCGTATACGCAACTTTGAGGCTTTGTCTCGATTCGCGATGGCTCATCAGGAAGCTAGGGGGGCACCGTCAAGGTCTGATCACTCATCACACTGCAGTGAATCAGCAGCACCCGATCCGCCGCAAAGTAGGCTGCTCATCCGTCATATCGAAATCGTATGCGAGCTGCCCCAAGACGACCCGCTGCCCGACCCCTGGACGTCCGGCCCGCTGCAGCGAATCAAGACCTGTCATGTGAGAACTATGGAAGGACCCACACTAGACGATCCGCTGGATAGTCATATGCAGCTCATCGACAGCATCGCCTACCAAATCCCATCGGAACATTTTAGATGGCAGCACATACCGGAAAACCGTTCCACATTTTTCTACCCCCACGGCAAGCATGCGACGAGGACCAAGGAGTTTAATCACACGGACGTGAGATCGGTCGAGTTTCCCCAGATGTGGCAACCCCTTTATGATCATCGTATCACCGCGGCAATCTTCTTACAATCTCGTGCTATGGGGCTAAGTGGCTGTGGGGGCAGTTGGTACACCGACCCGGATGGAAATGAAGCTGCTGGACATCGTTATCTTTGGATACGCGACCGGAAATCACCTCCTGGCTCGAGAAAACCAATGTACATAGTACAGATTGCTCAGCCCGACACTCCTGACTTCAGAGATAACACGGACGAGTATGAAGAATTCGGATATGCTAGGCGGACTGCAGGTAGTTTGACCGATTTCGCAATAATGGAGAAGATGGGATTCCTGGATGTCAAGCTCGTTTGCCTGCCAGAGCAAAGGACACCAAGCGAATGGCGAGAGTGGATCATGGGCGAAGGTTTGATACCGGGAAATGGAGTCCAGGCGGATCTGAAAGCTATTGTGAAGTGAGTTGGCCCCAATCAGCGTCACACACCTGACTGATGTTCAGGAGACTCGCACCCGGCATATCCCGCCAGCCATTCGAAGAAGATCTTTCATACGACTATGCCAAGGACATGCTCGCGTCGGTCGACCTCTTTGTTGGAATTGCGGTTAAAAGACACGGTCCGAAGGAGATCGAATCTAGGAGGAAGCAGGCTGATGAGGATTACGGCGTACATAACATGGAGGTCGTTTCACGGAAAAGAAAGGCAGAGGACGATCACGGTGCAGACAGGAGAGTCTCTGGGAGGTCGTGATGAGTTGTCGACATACCTCGATGACACCGACCTACATATTCGACATGCATGGTATCCATGATCTATTTGCTACATGATTCGTCCACAGTCCAGCTGCGCACTCCGACCCACTGTCCCTCTACCCCTCACCCTCCCATAGCAACACCCCAAAGCCAACGCAGATCATGCCAACTCCCAATAAAGTCTGAATGTCGGGTATGTGTCCGATCCAAACAGCATCCGTGATGGCGACGAGACCGATCGTGAGGAGATTAGCGACAGATGAAGTAGTCGGTCCCCAAATTCCAATTAAGACCATCAATCCCGCATTCTATTGATCAGCGGCGTGATGAATCTCGTAGGGAAGGGCTTACGTAGATAGCACCACAAGCCGCCACGATTACGAGGGCGTACCAGATCGTACTTGCATCACCACCTCGACTTCCCGGCCAGCGGAACGTCTCTACTCCCGACCAATGCAAGAATGGGATAGGTATGCAAAGCATGATCAATGTCGCGAAACCGATACAGCTTGTTATAAAGTTCGAATGTAGTGCCGTGGGGAGTACTGGTGGTTCATCTCTCAGATAAGCCATTGGTAATGGTACAGAGGCGTCAACAGACGGTCGAGGTGAGGGAACGCCATCTAAAAGAGGTGATCTGGAGGTTTTACGCAATGGTACACCTGGTCGTGATGCTTCTGGATTCCGCAGTGCGGGGTATAAGTGGGTTCGAGGTGAAAGAGCTGGGTCGGTAGATTCAGTAAGGATTGAGTTGGACGATAGGGGGATATCGTCAATCTCCTCATTATGTTGGGGTAGAACTTCGTATGCCTCGGCCTCGAGCATGGAGTCTACACCGCCATGACCTTCCGGTAGTGCCATTTTATAAACGACTTCATACAAGCCAAGTAGTACCGCACCTGCACATTAGCTTTTCGCCGTTCTGAGCTCGGACTTACCAAAGAGCATGATGATATCCCCTAGACTCCTATTGCTTGGTGCTCGCTCCCCACCGCTCTCTCCATCCGCCAGACTGATCACCAACACTCCGGAGAACGCCAGAAAGATGCTCCCAAGCGTAACTCGGCTCAAGGGTTGTTTGAGTAGGAGCATGGAGAAGAAGTATGCGAAGAATGCCGAGCTAGCATAGATGGCCGTAACATCTAAAGCCGAGGTGAAGAGCATAGCCACAAACCATGAAAGAGCCGGTAGGGAGATTAACCATGTTAATCCTGATATCTTTACTATCCATCTCCAAGCAATTCCAGACCATGGTGTATGATGATCTTCGCCCAGTTGATTAGATATGACGGCTCGGATTTCATCAAGATATGTGGATATTGGTATGCGGTGTACAGCACTGAGGACGAGTAGGTGGATAGGGCAGACTAATGCGAATGTAATATGCGTAAGGAAGAATGTAAAGTATGGTTGATTGTATTTCTGGTCGACGACTAGCGAGTGAGCGACTTCTGTCTGAGCTGCCGAGGCCGCTGCGATTCCAAGGAGGACGGAAAGGGGTAGTAAGAAGCCCTTGAGGTCGGACGGGGTGATGGTCTTGATGGAGATGTAGGATATTGACCGTCCGTGCTGACCAGGTCGCGTCATTTTGGGCCAGTCTTGATGAATGGGCGACAGTTGGGGTGTGGAAAGGGACGCGTTCTATGGCCACATATCGACTGTGTGGGAACTATCGCGGTCTACCTGGCGAGCAAGGGGTGATGTAGCAAATAAAGCTAGTAAAAGAAACGGGAGATGGACTGCCAAATGATGGTTTCGGGTAAACGCAAAACATCCTTTCTTGTCTGATCTGTAGCCTTGAAATTCGTGTATTTATGCATTGCAACCTATATACGCAGACGACGAGATCAAGATATCCAGAACCGAAGCACACATACGTCTACTCGCCACCACCACCATCATCACCACCACCATAGTCGGCTCCATCCTCGAATCCGTCTTCATAAGAGCCGTTGTTATCCTGAATGTCAGCACATTTCCGCTCAATACGATGTAGCAAGACTCACGCCCATACCGCCCATCATATTACCAAGCATCATACCTCCAAGTAGCTATAGGTCAGTTTTGTACTGCTGTGGCGGGTCTCCAACTTACACCACCACCAACACCCATAGCCGCGGCTCCACCGGCACCCATCCCCTGTCTTCGCTGTTGCATCATTCCCTGCTGACCATACCCTCCACCCATCATGCCACCGCCCATCATTGGCTGCTGGCCGTACCCACCCATCATGGGCTGCTGACCGTACCCGCCACCGCCATAGCCTTGCTGCGGGTACTGCTGATGGCCGTAACCTCCTCCTCCACCCATCATTCCTCCTCCCGGTCGCGATTGCTGGTGTTGAGCAGCAGCGCCCTTAAGCTTATCAAACAGCCCACCGAGTCCCTTCTTCTGGGGCTGTTGTTGCTGTTGTTGACCATACTGTCCCTGACTTTGATAGGATTGACTCTGCGAGTGATCAGGATAAGGCGATGAACCGGCCTGCATACGCTCCTTGTCCTCGGTAGACTGATAGGACGAGTGCTCATTCCGAGCTGGAGGAGCACCAGGTGGCGGTGCATAAGACGAAGGCGCGTCATCGGCTGGACTGGTTGTCAGTAAAGCAAGACGAATAAGACATACTGAGTCCATTGTGACTGAGCGCCACCTGGGGCTTTAGTGTTTACGTAGAACCATGCTTTGTGACCTTCGTTGAATCTGTGAATGAGCGATTGATGCGGTTGTCGACGTGTAAGCCTTACTGTGTGATCCAGCCATCAGGCAAGGGCCGAGAGTCCGGGTTAGTCGCCATTGTGTGTGTTGTGTGATGTTTTGGGTACCACAAAGGTTGAGTATCGACTCAGAAGGCAAAGTGTTGATGTCGGAATGTAGAAATAATCTGTACCGTGGTGGGTGAAGATGAAGGTTAGATGTGCTGGGGTCCTCTGTAACTCTGACGGCGAGTGGGTGAGTGTGGTGTAGTGTCTTGGCGTCATCGGCCCGGCTAATTCGCTCATTTCAAGGGAATGTATACCGTGAGAAAGTAATTACACGGATCGAGGATTGACGATCGAGGGTCATGGGAACCGGGGAACGACGTAGAGCAGTAAATTGCCGTCATCAACGTCACTCAATCCGACGGAAACAGCTTTCACATTAGCACTTACAACCATACGGCAATAGCGGGCTATTGTACACGGAATAAAGCGAGAGGTAGTGTCGAAGGATCAATACAACTATGTCCTTGGTAGCGCCTTCTTTACCAAAAATGAACACCGGTTATTCAATGAATTCAAACAACAGTGACGAGAGAGATATCGGAAATGGTTTTGAAGTATGTCCATATCATATGTATAGTAGCTGACTGGATAGTTTACAAGGAGGAAGAAATGGCCTCATCTACTATTACAGGAATTAGTGAACTCGTCTCTATTCTGCTTGAAACCGGTTGCCCAAAATCAGGGGTCTAGCCATAGTTCCGCTAGTGGGATAGGATGGAAGGTGAGCTAGTTTCTTTGGGTGATTCGAAAAGAGCTGATAGTGAGATGGTCTACGCCTCGCCGGCTGTTAATGATATGTTGAACCAGAAGGGGACTGAATTTGAAGGAAAAGATTTCTTTGACCTTGTCTTTGGTCAGTCCATCCTACTCTGGTTGTCAACGATATTGACAATCAGCACCCGACCAACCTCAATTACAAAATCTCTTGACATCACTAGTCCTTCCAACACCTCCACTACCACATCAACCAAGTTCCAACTCAGTCAGCACCGATTCAAGTTCCCTGACACCACCGACTCAAGGCAACAATCTCACGTCTAGTAAATCCCACACGATCCACGTCAGGATGATGGCAGACTCCCCAGTGGTCTGGGAGCTGAGGATGCATTCAATTGGACCAGATGCTGCGGCGAGTCTATCTGCAGCGACCGGGGCGAATATCGGTTTTGGATATGGAGGTAGTGGGGCGCTTGTACCTCAGACACAGTCGGATTCGGGGGATGCCATGAAGGGCAGGGCTGTCTGGGTAATGGGTAGGAAAGCGGTCGAGAACCCTGGAGACGATAACGGACAGTCGTACGTGACCTCTCCTTGGGCGATGAGTATTCACTAACTTGCAGACTTGACGCCTTTTTGGAACTCAAGCTCGAGAACGAGCGACTAAGAGAAGAGTTCAAAGAGCTGCAGCAGGATCTAGAAGATGAGGATATTCGTACGTCTTTTCACCCTCTGCCCCAGTCCTATATTGACAAATTAGCCATCCCAAGACCACTAGAACCTCTACCGCAATACCAAGCATCGTCTCCCAGTCCATCCTCACCCACACCCTCGTCAGCTTCCTCTTCAAACTCATCCCCCGCTCTCAAGAACAACAAGCCTGTCAAGAAACGTCAGAAGAAGGTCTCTGTACCTGGACCAGGGGGTACTGGAAAGGGCGAAGCGGAGGGACTACATGTTTGCGTTACTTGTGGACGTACCGATAGTCCAGAATGGAGAAAGGGTCCACTTGGTCCAAAGACGCTTTGCAATGTATGTCCCACTTTTCATGGGAGAGTAATGCTGATATTCAGGCATGTGGTTTACGATGGGCAAAGAGAAACAGCACGGCTCCTAGTCGGAAGGAAAAGAAATTACTAGCAGAAGCGAAGAAGCAGTAAAGGAATAGATTTCTTGATAATTGTAAAGTATTTTGGGTACCATCTCTGTAAACTCGTATAGTCGTTCATGTAAAATCATAAGGGCATCAAATATCGTCATTCAGGCCAGGGTACCTCCATGCCGTGTCCAATCAGCTACAGTGACACCATCCCTCCATCCCCTCCTTCGACCTGTACCGAGCAAAGCCATTCCTGGTTGTAGCTCTTCCACGCTAATCCCCACTGTAGCTGCTACTTCCGCTTCCGCATCAGCCTCTTCAAGGGTAGACCGGTAATGGTCTCCTCTCGCGGCCGATTCCAGTGATTGAGTATCATACTCTTCGCGAATGATCTCGGGTGCTCCAGTTTTCAGTGCTCTACAATCCTCAGCGTAGCATCGCCGTCGAATAGAAGACGTACCCCGCCAGCGAGCCTCCTACCCACGGCATCAGTCCAGGTGTCCAGCGTGGTGCTGTCCCTCCCCTTCCATCTACTGGTTTTGAATCATTGATAATAGCGAGTTTATTGGAAAGACCATACAATTCGCGATAAGGCTCTTCATTCCGCTTTTTCCACTGGGCTATCGAAAGAGTTCCTTGCAAGGTGGACTTGGGTTGCAGAGCATCAAGAATGGTATCGCGTATACGAGGGATGAAATTGGGTAGAGAGGATGTACCCCCAACTACAAGGATTGTTGAGATCATGGTCTGACGCAAGTCGACGGGAAGCTTAGGATCAGCTTTGACTTGGTCCTGAAAACGACCAATTTACCTTGAGTAGAGTTGCCAGTATCGCCTCGGGTACAGTCTTGGACTCGAGGTCATCCTCGGCTTCAAAGAGAATTTCCGCAGCTCTCTCAAGGATCCAGCCGGGGACTACCAGGGTACCGGTACCGTCCCGGGCAGAGAGTGAGTGCGGTATACGGAATGACCTGCTTGGGATCTTCGAAGAGCCATATCGTTCTTCCAGCTGTTTCGCCAATCGGTCTTCGTCTCCCATATTGGTATCTGCTGTATTGTCGATATCCATTGCGTCCGTCGATGAATTCGGGGTCGGTCGTGACGAAGCTGCCCTACATCCCTCAGTCAATACCCTCTCCACAATCTGGTCCGTCAGAACACTGCTCGGAGGTCGGCTGCTACTCGATGAAGATCCCGGTGGATTGTACGTCGCATAATGCCACAACAGGAGTTTCAAGCGATCATGTAACGCTCTCCCAGCCAGCAGGGTTGAGCGAGCAAGGTGGAATAGAGGCCGGGAGTGGTATACCTACAGGTCAGCTTTGAATGAGCGAGTACAGCGGACGTACGGGTGTGACGGTGGTCTCGAGCCAGCCGCAATCTACTACTAGACCCGTAATTCGACCACTAGCTGCTAATGCCAGTAAACTGGTCGGGGTGAATGATACCGAGGGCACCTGATATCAGCTGGCTTCCATATTTCCTCGATAATCAAGACCTACTCTGAGATTATCAAACAATCCTTGAGCGATCGCATCCTTGACATATGTAGGCATGAATGTTCCCTCCAGTACAATGACTTTACGAGACTTGGCGTCCGTCATCAAATGTCTACTCTATCAGCTATGTCAGACCACATAACGTACTTGACAAAAGTCTCCCGCAGCTTCTTCGGGATATTTACCTCAATCACACGTCTCCCTTCCTCTCGATCCCCTCTTGTCCCTGGTATACGTTCCAAGTCGACATCCCATGCCTGGCCTTCCTCGGCTGCCCAGAATACAGCTCGAGGCTCTGGTTCACCTGAGAATCCAACTTTCCATATCCGCGATCCGGGACTAGCATAAGCTTTCGAGACTCTCGGGTTTTAGTGGACCTACTCGATTACTACACGATCTTCTACACCGTACAATGAGTGTTTTCTCGAGCTCTACCTCGTCAGCTGGGACCACTGAAGTTGGCGGCCCGTGGACGCACATAAGCAGGTGAAGCACCTTGAGGTCTCGCTCGACTTGGCCCCGCGTCTGTACCAGAGACCAAAGCAGCCCTCTTTGTCGGTGTGACAAAGCTAGCTGGTGCTTTGCTCGGTGTCAGAATCATTACCCACTTGATTTATTAAACATATAATCACTTGACGCGTCTTGAATCTAATCTCGGTATAAGGTGGATCTTGTATATTCCATCCACTTAAGTCCTGCTATCGTGCCTGAGCAGTATTTTTGCCTGAATAACCATGTTCACTGTGCATACTCGTATAACCATACATAAGTACAAGGTATATCAACATGCCTAGTACAATCAGTAAACCACGTAGAACAGAAGATGGTTCTCAACCAAAACCAGCCGTCGAGCCAAGGGCAATGCCGACGTTCGTATCGACGCTGAAAGCTGAAGAAACCGATTTCCCAAGAGGTGGAGGAACGAGTTTGACTGCTTTGGAAGTTAAGCAGACTAGGGATGAGGGAAGGAGGGAAGCTGAAGCTGAGGATCGGGCTGATGTAAGTCCTCTGGTCTCGTGGCACGGACAAGCTGATGACAGTCTTCGAAAAGCGCAAAGAAGAGGAAGCCACAGATCAGTGAGAGGCACGCTAAGAGGATCAAGAAGAACGAGGTCAAGGCTGGCAATGACGAGGATAAGGACAGTATCCGTAAGCTCTCTCCTTCACAAGATACAACAAAGCTGATCAATCAGGAGTCGAGCATCTGAATTACAAGGTATGCCGGCATCACCTGAGACGTCTGAAGTGAGCTGACAATCAGCGTCTAGCAGTTGGCACCCGAGTCCTTGCCCGAGTTCACACAGTCTTACCACTCCACATTATCCTCTCCCTCCCCAACAATCTCCTGGCCCATGTGCCCATCACAGAAGTCTCCAACACCTTAACCCGCCTACTATCCCTCGAAACCTCTTCATCTACCGGATCCAATGCCGAATCCGATGATGAAACCGAAGCGCCAGATCTCACCGAATTGTTCGAGCCAGGACAGTACTATACCGCCAAAGTACTCAAGACCTATCCCACAGCCAGCCAGAGCTTTGCTTCCCAATACCCCCCTTCCGAGACCAACAAATTGGCAGCTAGGGTCGAAATGACATTGGTACCGGAGAAAGTCAACAGCGAAATTGTCAAAGCCGATTTGACTGGTGGATACATGATCACTGGAGAGGTTGTCTCAGAGGAAGACAAGGGATGGAGAGTCGGACTAGGTTTGAGCAAGGATCATGGACTAGAAGGAGTAGACGGGTGGGTCACCACTTCTGAAGCTAAAAAGTCTGGTTCAGACTTGTTACCTGGTCAAATCATCCGAGCTGTCATTTCGGCAGTTACGGCGGGCGGGAGGGTCATGCAGCTTTCAGTCAACCAGGACCTTATTGCCGAATCTCAAATTAGCGAAGTCTCGACCGTCGGATCGCTACTCCCCGGTCATCAGGTATCGGCGTTGATCACTTCGGTCGATGGCGCTGGATTGAATGTCCAAGTCTGTGGTTTCTACGAAGGAACTCTCGATCTCGCCCATCTGCAAATCACAGAGGACGACATTGAGGATCAGTTCAAGGTCGGAAAGAAGGTACGTCGCCTTCCCATTTGACACGGATGTGAGCTGACGTTTAGGTCAAAGCTAGGGTCATCTACGATAATTTGGCCACTACACCCCGTCGATTCGCTCTATCGGCCTTGCCCCATGTCCTAGCATTCTCCAGTCCCCTTCTACCGGGCCAGACTAAGCCAATCGAGCAAGCTGTCGAAGTTGGTAAAACACTCTCATCAGTTGAAATCACTCGAATTCTACCAGATTGGGGAGTCATCTGTAAAACCGATGATGGATTGCAAGGTTTCGCTCATGTCAGTTACTCGTCCATTACCACGGAATGTAGCTGATGATATAGATCAGTCATCTGTCCGACGACCGTCTCTTGGCCTTGACAAACCACACTAAGCAGTTCCAGGTCGGTACCCTACACCGAGCCCGTGTCATTGGTCATTCGCCAATGGACGGTATCGTCCTTCTATCTTTCGAGCAGAAGGTACTAGATCAGGTGTTTATGCAGGTTGACGAGCTCAAAGTTGGACAAGTCCTCAAGGTATGTCACAGCACTTACTGTATGACATCAAGCTTACGGTCCAGGGAAAGATCCGCCGATTGACCGACAAGAGCTTATTCGTCGATATATCCGGATCAGTCGATGGTGTCGTCTACCCACTTCACTATGCCGATATGCAGCTCAAACACCCTGAACGTCGATTCAAGGCGGGCGGTATCGTTCGATGTCGAATCCTCATTGTCGAACCAGCACGATCCCGAGTCGTCTTGACCCTCAAAAAGAGTTTGATCGATTCGGAAATGTCCATCCCCGCCACTCTTGACGATCTCAAGACAGGTACTCTCACTCCAGGTGTTGTCGCCAAGATCTTGGACAAAGGACTAGTAGTCGAGTTGTTTGGAGGAATGAAGGCTTTCGTTCCCCAATCCGAGGCTAGTGCTCAATTCACGTTGGACCTCAAAGATATCTTCTTTGTCGGTAAATCAGTAAACGTCCGAATTACCGAACTTCGACCAGAAGAAGATAAAGTCACTGCCTCTATCCGACAGGCTTTACCAGCAGCTATCGCCGCTGAGAAATTGAATGTTGGCGATATCGTTTCTGGACTCGTCTCTCAAGTCCACTCGGAACAGGTTGTAGTCACTCTTATGCCTGCTCAACTTACTTCGCTATTACATCTCAGTACACTTGCAAACCATAGACAAAAGGGTATCGACGAGTTGAGGAAGGAATTGAAAATTGGAGAGAAGTTGGAGGGGTTAGTGGTAGTTTCCAAGAACCCTACTTCTGGTTTATTGGTCGTCAGTACCAAGCGATCCAACCAGGCCCCTTCAACTGGTATCTCCAAGAGCGCCGTTTCATTCGACTCGATCACACCGGGAGAAATGGTCACTGGAAAAGTCATCAAGCATGCCTCCAACGGTACACAAATCGAATTACCCAATGGCCTCACCGGTCGAGTCCACCCATGTGACGCTACCGATGATCTCAGCCTAATCGCCTCGGGAGATGGACCATTGAACATTGGCGAAGATGTCAGATGCCTCGTACTCAAAGTCAACCCCCATACCAGGATCATCGACTTGTCGACTCGTCTATCAAGGGTCGACCCCGAGGAGGCTGGCGAGGTTGTTGACCGTGAGATCAGCTCCATTCAAGATCTCAAAGAAGGTCAGCAAGTTAGGGGTTTGGTCAAGAATGTCCAGAACGGATTATTTGTAGCTCTAGGTCGAAGTGTTGTTGCCCGAATCAAAATTAGGGAACTTTTCGACGAGGTCAGTCCATCTTTCTCTTCCGTTGACAAGAGCATCTGCTGATCAATAGTTTGTCAAAGACTGGCAATCCCAATTCGAAAACAACCAACTCGTATCTGGCCGAATCCTATCTGTTGACCATAAACAGAACTTTGTCGAGATGACTCTCCGTAAATCCACTTCTTCCACCAAGAAGGCCGCATCCCTCGCTTTGACCGATTTCGAGGTCGGACAAAAGGTCACCGCGACCGTCAAGAAGGTCGAGGAATATGGTCTCTTCCTCAAGATCGATGGTAGTGACATCAGTGGGCTGTGCCACAAGTCCGAGGTACGTTCTTTCTTGTACTCTTTATGTGTATAACTGATGGCAGATCTCAAATGACAAAAAGAGGAACGTCTCGAAAGCCTTGAATGGATTCAGGGAGGGTGATGCAGTTCGAGCAAAGATTGTCAAGATCGATATGGAGAAGGGTAAAATCAATTTCGGTATCAAGCCAAAGTACTTTGACGAGAATGAAGACGAGGATGAGGAGGATGATGAGGAAGTTGAGGATGATGATGAAGATGAAGAGGAGGAAGAAGATGAGGAGGAGAACGGCTTGGAGCTCAAGTCTGACGAAGAAGACGAGGAGGCTATCGATGGAGAGATGGACGAGGATGATGATGAGGATGTTGACGTAAGTCATCACTCACCACTTGGGTAAATTATCACTGACAAACAGGTCGACATGTCTAGCAAACCCGTCGCATCCAAGACCAAGTCCAAGCCCACCACCAAACCCACAGTATCCGCCTTGAACGTTTCAGGTGGATTTGACTGGTCTGGACGAGCCCCTTCCCCAGCCCCATCAGCATCATCCGAATCTTCTTCCGACGAAGCTGAATCCTCTTCTCGAAAAAAGTCCAAGTCTAAATCGAAATCCAAGTCAAACGGTGCCGTGGATCTAGCAGCTACCGCCATCGATGATTCTCAACCATCTACCATTTCCGAATTCGACCGAGCGTTATTATCTTCACCAAACTCTTCATTCATCTGGATCCAATACATGTCTTTCCATCTTCAATTACATGAAATTGAAAAAGCCAGGCAGATTGGTAGAAGGGCATTGGAGAAGATCAATTATAGAGAAGAAGAAGAGAAATTGAATGTTTGGATGGCACTTGTCAATCTCGAAATTGGATTTGGGACCGACGAGAGTTCCGATAAATTGTTCAAAGAGGCTGCTTCGTACAATGATGCTCGACTTGTTCATATACGTTACGCAGAAGCTTTACATGCTGCTGGCAAAGATGAGGTGAGTTTATATATCCTGGTGAACATGTGCAGAACTGATGATAGGCCGCTGAGGAGGTGTACAAAAAGACAGTCAAAAAGTTCAGTGTCTACCCAGAATCATGGCTCAAATTCGCCGAATTCTACTTGAAAAAGGACAACCTAAAAGCAGCCCGTGAACTTTTACCAAGAAGTTTGAAATCCCTCGACAAGGCTCACCGTGAGTCCTCCTCACTTCTGATTGCGACCAGACCTGATGCATAGATGTCGAGATGACGCAGAAAATGGCTGTTCTTGAATTCCGTCATGGAGATGCTGAACGTGGTAAAACATTGTTCGAGGGCATCATTGATCGATATCCCAAAAAGCTTGATGTTTGGTCAGTATACATTGATCAAGTCGCCAAAGCCGGTGATGTCCAGAGTGTCAGAGGACTATTTGAACGTTTACTACAACATAAGCAGAATGCCAAACGGGCCAAGTAAGTCAAACCTCCACGTCTACATGGCAATAGAGACTGACAAGAAGGTTCTTGTTCAAGAAATGGCTAAACATCGAAGTCAGGATCGGAGATGCTGCGGGTCAGGAGAGGGCCAAGACAAGAGCAAGGGAATGGGTCGCTGCTAATGCCAAACCCGAGGAAGACGAGGATGAAGAGATGGAAGAGGCCAGTGACGAGGAGTAGAAATACTTGGTCGATACTCTGTACTTATAAATTGCATTGCATCTTATTATACATTCCACACATACTGCTTGCTCGATGGTATGACAGGACGCGTTGCATATGTGGTCACGACGATACAGGCTCTAGATGTAGGATACAGGAGATTATAGACTCGATATATTATAGGTTAGTAGGCCTGTCTTGTTGATTTACACTCTTCCTCCTCAATCCCTCCTCCACACCCTCCTTGATCTCCGCGACCGTCTCACCGCCCGCCTGATCTCTATCGGGCTATTCATCAGCTTCTCCGCATATACTTGTGAGGACGTCAAGAGAAGCAGAAAAAGACTCACCTTCTGACTGATCCTCTGCCACATCATCATCATATTACTACTCTTTCCACTAATCTCATCCACGCTCTTACCCGCCGCTCTGGCTTTTTCAACATCATACCAACCTGCCAAACTACATAATGGGGGTCTTTCACCATGTAACTGTCGCGTGAGAAATCCAGCTTGTTCAGCTTGTTGTCGATCGGCAAGTTTGATTTCACGCCATTTTTGATGCTGAGAACTGAATTTCTTGTCCCATTCCGCTCTTTTGCCTAACCATTTACGGATCGCTCCTTCTCCGTGGACTTGACCGATTTTCTCTCGTAGGGCCGGATCGAGAGCGGGGACTTGATCGATAGGTTCGAAAGGACGGATCTTGCCATGTGTCGATACTCTTTCAGCGACAATATATGATTGAGAGAAGGTAGGTTCTCGGCCGATGACAGTGACTATTCCCAAGGGCGGGGCTACCTGATCTGCAGGAGCACCTTCATCTTCTGTGACTGATGATTCAGACTCGCTAGACCCCCCAGCTTCAGATTGGACATCATCATCATCAATGTCCTGTTCGTTTGCCATGTGAGCGGAAGATTGAGTGATGATTGGCTGGGTGAGGTCGACTTGGGATCCGACAGATGAAGGAGCGGTACTCGCTTGACCTGGAGTGGTATCGGAGAAACTCTGTCGACGACTGATTGTAGGCGAAGAAGTCATTTCAGTCTGAGTAAACGGTTTCAGCTTGGGCTCGATGGGTGATTGACCATTCGTCGAGCTTGTCTGAGCGGTATTGGACCTCGAGGGATCACGGGACTTGTGTCGTCTTTGAGAACCGTTTACTTTCTTGTCGAGCGCGTTGCCTGCAGCGGTATAGGCCCAGATATTGAAGCTGTATATCAGCACTAAGTCCATTGAGGTAAGACTCACTTTGCGCAAGCTCGATACATGTACTTTGCACTCTTGGTGATAGCCAGAGTCGGTACAACATGACAACATCCCTCGTAGATCTGTAAGTGAACTCGAGTGGGTTTGTATTTCTCGATCATGGCTCCTTGGTCCGGATACTGAGCGAGTGTGATCGAGGAGGGTTGATACGTCGTAGGTGCAGCAGCCTTATGGGCAAGGTACATGATCTATTACGGTCAGCCTAAGTATCACCCGGACGACAAACACTCACCTCGTCCCGTAGTAGCTCACCGCCTCCTCCGGTCTGTCCATTAGCTCCAGTGCTCCAATCGCTCGATCAAGCTTACTATCAATAGTGGACATAATCCTCCCAGCGAGCCAAAGTTGACGGGCGACACCAGTGGATGGCTCAGCAGATTATTCGGGCTATCGTCAGTATTGATCACCTGATTGGGCATACGACCTACCAGTACATCTGCACCTGCTCGTCAAATCGCTCTTCCGACCCATCCGGCATCGTCACAGTGATCCCATCTCCAGGTGCAGGAGGCCAAGCGACACTCGGCTTGTAGTGGAATCTAGCAATTAGCTGTGGCATCCGATGGATCAAGCAAGCTTACCCTGTATTTGGGATAAAGTCTCCTCCGTCATATCCGCCAATACTAGGCATACTATGAGTCAAATCGACCCATGGACTGATCAGGCTCGCACCAGCGGGCATAGGTAGACCCATCTCTCGGATGATTATGAGGAGCGAGACGACCATTCCTGCGCCGGCCGAGTCACCCATGAAGATGATTGATGTTGGTGAGATTGGAACGTGCGCATCAGGTGGTGGGTCGATGAGGTAAAGGTAGGATGCTAGTGCGTCGAGTAAGCCGCATGGCTGTATGTTAGCTTTTGTCACAGCGATGTGTGAAAGCTTACGAATGGGTACTGCGGAGCTAAGCGGTAGGCGGGTGCGAACGCTCGAGCTCCTGCTTTCCTAGCATGTCGCTGGATCTGATATCGGTGTGTATCTAGCGAGGAGAAGAAGTAGGCTCCACCTAGTGGTCAGTCTAATATAGCTGGCAAGAGAGGAGACTTGCCGTGGATGTATAGGATGACTCGATCACTCGTGACTTCTGCACCAGAGTTGTCCTTGACACTACCAGATCCGCTAGTCCCAGCTCGACGGGGAATATATGTATGTCGATGTGCATGAGGATGTTTCGACATCTTCAAACGCGAGTGTGGGTTGTTCTCGGACGTCCGGCGTAGGTAATCTTTTTGCATCTACCCCATCAGCTCGTCGAAATAACGGTTAGTCGCTTGACTCACCTCTATCCACTCTCCCTCAAGCTCTCTCCCTCGTATACGCCACCACTGATCTCCCCCAATGAGCTTCAGACCACCGCCATTCTCCCCATCTGGACCGTATGTGCTCAAATGTTTAGATAATATGGTTTCCGCTCGACCAATTGTAGCTTGCGGTATGCGGACTACATCCCTCTTAACCCATGCTATACCGTCAGTACGAGCTCGACCAAGCCATGGAAGACCTTACGCGAATTGGGCACTTTCATAGCCGTGAAAGCTTGCACCTCTTCTACTCCATGCTGACTCGCAAACTCCAAAAATCGCCTGACGACCTTCAACCCTTCCTCGTAACTCAGTTCATTTTCCGGTCCTCCGCCTGGACCGCCCTCTGTGAGAGATTTCTTCTCTTGACTTTTCCTGTTTTTACGGGCAAAGAGATGTGAGAAGAATGTCGATATCACTGTTGGTGTTGTAGCTACTGCTACTGATGGTGTACCGAATTGAGGCATGATTGTAGCCTTGTTGTATGTATGTATTGTACAGAGTCAACTTTTGGTAGCTGAGATTCACAGTGACGTTATCTCTTGATCTGATCGGAAAGGGTAAATACCAAGTAAGTGCCTGATATGACGTGGTATTTTCAGTGAGTAGATAGCCTATCCCTTATCACTTAACAACCTCCTTTCCAGTCCAAGCTCAAAGGATAGCATACATAATTTCGACTCGTTCATTGATTATCTATATATACATAGGTACAGAGGAGTTGTCAGCTTCTAATATACATCAAGAACAATGGCAGAACAACCAACAATCATACAACAAGCAGAAGA
>Ga0265798_10001002_pt1 | contig 45044 bp, 41 predicted proteins | sample P3T30metagenome_FD_192430 | JGI IMG/M metagenome (GOLD analysis project Ga0265798, IMG submission 192430) | Plant litter microbial communities from East Loma Ridge, Irvine, California - P3 T30 | ecosystem: Environmental > Terrestrial > Plant litter > Unclassified | place: USA: California... | reverse complement strand
TCTTCTACCGGTGTTGCTTCAACTACATCATCTTCGGGTTTCTCGGGCTTAGGTGCTTTATAACCTCTTTTATTATATGTTGCCATTTATTTTATTTTATTGAGCGCAAAAATAAAATTTTTATTGAAATGTGAAATACCTTTTTATGGATATTTTTCAATAATTTGCAGCCTTTCTAAAAATAGTCCCTCATTTATGGAAAGATTTCATATTCAGGGCACATTACACATGCACTTACAAAATTTATCTCTCATTAATTATAAGAACATTTCGGAGGCGAATTACACATTCGACCCCAAAATAAATTGCTTTACAGGCAAAAATGGCGTTGGCAAGACAAATGTGCTCGATGCCATCTATCATTTAGCGTACGGTAAGAGTTATTTTAATCCGCTTGCTTTGCAAAATATAAAACATGGCGAAGAGTTTTTTGTAATTGATGGCACCTTCGAAAAAAACGGTCGGAAAGAACAAATTGTATGCAGCCTAAAAAAGGGATTAAAAAAAGTACTAAAACGCAACAGCAAAGCATACGATAAATTTAGCGAGCATGTGGGCTTTATTCCGCTTGTAATTATTTCGCCTTCTGATAACGACCTAATTACAGAGGGTAGCGAAACACGCCGTAAATTTCTTGATACTGTTATCTCTCAATTAGACCCCGCTTACCTGCAGGAACTTATAAATTACCAGAAGGTTGTGGCCCAGCGTAATGCGCTGCTAAAGTACTTTGCGCTTAATCATACTTTTGATAAAGACACCTTATATATATACAACGCCCAGCTTGATGGCATGGGACAGAATATTTTTGAAAAGCGCCGGGAATTCCTGGCCAACTTTGTGCCCATCTTTAACAAGCACCATCAGGCAATTACAGATTCTGCCGAAACAGTCAGCCTTGTTTACGATAGCCAGCTGCACAGCAAAACACTGGCAAAGTTATTTGAAGAAAACCTGCAGCGCGACCGTATATTGCAATATACCAGCGTAGGCATACACAAAGACGACCTGCTGTTTGAAATAGACGGGCACCCCATAAAGAAATTTGGCTCGCAGGGACAGCAAAAATCGTTTCTTATAGCACTAAAGCTTGCACAGTTTGAGTTTATAAAAAGACAGGGCGGCGTACTCCCTATATTATTGTTTGATGATATTTTTGATAAACTCGACGAGACCCGTGTTGCAAAAATTGTACAAATGATAGACGATAAGGTGTTCGGACAAATATTCATCAGCGATACGCACCCTGAGCGTACCGAAGCCATTGTAAAGGCTACCCACCAGAGTTACACTATTTTTAATATGTAATTTAGATTGTTAGGTTTGGTCTAAAACAGCAATGCTCTTACACTTTGCAGCTTTTAGGCTTCTCAACTTCTAAATAAATTTTTATTTTTATATCATGATAACACCGGAAACATTACAATTTATAGAAGACCTAAAGAAAAATAATGACCGCGACTGGTTTCAGGCAAATCAGGACCGTTATGAATTTTATAAAAAAGACTACAGGGATACCGTAGATGAGTTTCTGGAAGTTATGAAACCGCTTGATGACACCCTGGAGCAACTGGAGTTTAAAGACTGCTCTTACCGCATAAACCGCGACATTCGTTTTAGTAAAGATAAAACGCCTTACAAAACACACATGGGCATCTGGATGTGCGAAGGCAAAAAGAACACTAACCTTGCCGGCTACTATGTGCATATAGAAAAAGGCGCTGCCTTTGCTGCCGGCGGATTGTATTGGCCCGATGCCGCCGACCTTAAAAAGGTGCGCCGCGAAATAGATGGTTTTTACGAAGAGCTGGAAGAAATTGTAGCCACACCCGATTTTAAAAAGGTATTTGGCAAGCTGGAGAGCAACGAGACAAACACTTTAAAGTCCTCGCCGAAGGATTTCGACAAAAACCATCCTGCAATAGAATTCCTGAAGCTTAAAAGCTATATGGCGAGTACCCCTATAACCGACAAAGAACTTACAAGTAAAACTTTTGCTAAAGATGTCTCTAAAAAGCTAATGGCTATTAAGCCCCTGATAGAATTTTTAAACCGCGGCCTCGCTACCGAATAAGCGTTTTATAACGTACTTTTGCGCCATAAAACCAACCCTTATCCTGATATGGAGATTTTAACCCATTACCCGCTTAAAGCCTATAATACTTTTGGCATTAGTGCTTTTGCAAACCGTTTTGTAGCCGTACACACTGTTGCAGAAGTTACCTGTGTTTTAAAAGACAATGCAGGCCAAAAGCTTTTTATACTTGGCGGCGGCAGTAACATGCTCCTTACCCGGGATATTGATGCACTGGTAATATACACCGATCTTAAAGGCAAAGAAGTAGTTTGGCAGGATGAAAAAACGGTCCATATAAAGGCTATGGCCGGCGAAAACTGGCATGAATTTGTGCTTTACTGCATTAATGAGGGTTACGGAGGTATAGAAAACCTGTCGCTAATACCGGGCAATGTAGGCACTACCCCTATCCAGAATATTGGTGCCTATGGTACAGAAATTAAAGACACCATGGTAAGTTGCGAAGCAGTAGACATAGCCACGCAGCAAGTGGTTACCTTCTCTAACGCTGAGTGCGAGTTTGGGTATCGCGAGAGTGTATTTAAAGGAAGGCTAAAAGACAAATACATTATTACGTCGGTAACTTTTGGGCTTACCAAAACGGAACATAAAATAAACACTTCTTACGGCGATATAGCTGCCGAATTGACTAAAAACAATATAGTCTCCCCTACTCTTAAAGAGGTAAGCAATGCTATAACCACCATTAGACAAAGCAAGCTTCCCGACCCTAAAGAACTGGGAAACAGTGGTAGTTTCTTTAAAAACCCTGTTATTACCATAGAGGAGTTTGAGCGTATATACCTCCTTAACCCTACCATGCCGCATTATACATTAGACGATACCTATGTAAAAGTCCCTGCAGGCTGGCTTATAGAACAGGCCGGGTTTAAAGGCAAGCGTTTTGGCGATGCCGGCGTTCATGCTAAGCAGGCATTAGTACTGGTAAACTATGGCAATGCAACCGGACAGGAGTTATTGAAACTTTCTGAAAATATTCAGGATACTGTTTTTGACAAATTTGGAATTAAGATTGAAGCTGAAGTTAATGTCATCTGATTTTAAAACCTACAAGGTATTCGAGACCCCGGCAGGTTAAGACGCGCAATGCTGCAAGGTTTTTAGAACCATGCAGGTGTAAATTTTATCCTTTTTCAAGCAAAATTATAGTCAGATTCTGAACACTTTTAACTAATTTTGCAAAAAATTGAAAAGCCTATATGCTCAACATTATTTTTTGTGTGTTTGTTATAGTTGTAATCCTGCAACTCGTTTACTACCTGGGTGTTTTTGGTAAATTCTCTTTTGCCAAACCACAAGTCATTACCCCTAAGCGATTATCGGTTTCGGTTATTGTATGCGCAAAAAATGACGCCGAAAAAATCAGGGAACTTGTCCCGGTGTTGCTGTCTCAAAATTATCCCAACTTCGAGCTCGTATTAATAGACAATGCGTCGAGCGATGAAACGCTCGATATTTTTGAAGAATTTGAGAAACTGCACAACAACATCCGCCTTGTTAAGGTAGAAAACAACGAGGCATTTTGGGGTAATAAAAAGTACGCGCTTACCCTGGGTATAAAAGCCGCAAGCAAAGACTACCTTGTTTTTACAGATGCCGACTGTTACCCAACCTCTCCCGACTGGATAACCAACATGACATCGCAGTTTACATTAAATAAAACTATTATTTTGGGATATAGCGCTTATGAAAAGCAGGCAAAATCGTTCCTGAATAAAATAATCCGTTATGATGCCGTGCTAAGGGCTACACAGCAGTTTGCATGGGCAAAAATAGGGAGGCCATTTACAGGTAATGGCCGTAATCTTGCCTACAAAAAAGACGAGTTCTTTAAACGCAACGGCTACATAAACCACATGAACATCCTTACCGGAGAAGATGCCCTGTTTATAAACGATGCTGCCGGAAAAAAGAATACTGCAATATGCTACACCCCGGAAAGCTTTACGTACAGCAAGGCTAAAAAAACCTTTAAAAGCTGGGCAAAAGAAAAGCGTAAGGCAGCCTTTACAGCCTCTTTTTTTAAACCTTTCGACAGATTACAGCTTAAGTTATTTATAATATCGCAGGCTGCATTTTTTATATTAATGATCGTACTCATCGCCGCGCAGTTTAACTGGATGTTCTTAGTTCCGGTAATTATAATCCGCTACATTGGCGGATGGATAACCATGGCACAAAGTGCCGTGCGCCTTAACGAAAAAGATGTGGTTTACTGGTACCCTGTTATGGAAATAATTGTTATCTTCACACAGCTGTATGTATATTCGGCAAATCTTACCTCAAAACCGGTACATTGGAAGTAATATCCCAACTCATTCAAAAAAACGTAGAGAAGGCTAAAGCGGGCGACCAGGTGGCCTTTACTTTTTTACTGGATCATTACTGGAACGAGGTTTACGGCTTCATGCTTAAACGCACCCAGAATGAAACAGATAGCGAAGACATTGTTATAGAAACATTCTCGAAAGCGTTTGACAGGATTGCGCAGTATAATCCCGAATATGCTTTTAACACCTGGCTCATCGCCATTGCCAAGAATGTACACATAGACCTGCTTCGCAAAAAAAAATCATCGCTTTTTGTAGAGATTACCGATGAAGAAGACCAGCGTGCCTATAACGTAGCCGACAGCTCACCTACTGCAGAGGATAATCTTATTAAGGAACAAAACCTGTCGCGCCTTTTAGAGTGCATAAAACATCTAAAACCACAATATCAGGAAGTAATACAACTACGCTATTTTCAGGAATTAACCTATCAGGAAATATCTATTCAGCTTAATGAGCCTTTAAATAATGTAAAAATCAAACTGCTACGGGCAAAAAAACTGCTTTTAGAGATTTTGACAAAAAAGTAGTTTTAAGCCTAAAGTTGCACCATATTTATTGCATTGTTAGCCAAAATTACTCTTTACCCACAATTAATCAAAATTCCTGCACCATCGCGAGAGTCATCTGGCTAATATTTGCAGTGCCAGTAGTTTGCGCTTAAAATATTTGCAAAAATTTAGGACTATTCTTATACTATGCGCGCCTTCTATAACGTTGTAGTGGTATAATGTTTTACAAACCTAAATCACCTATTATCATGTCAAAAGTTAATGTATTCAATCCTGCGTGGATCGATCTTGTGTTTGAAGGCCGCAACCAAAGTTACGGAGCCTACCAGTTGCGACGCGACGATTCTAAAACAACATCTATTGCCTTATTATCGGGCATTGGACTGATGGTAGCGCTGGCGGGTGCTCCGGCAATTATAAATTATTTTTCGCCAACCGAAATAGTTGCCGATAGCGGTGCTAAAACTAAATTTGTTGTAGTTGATGAGCTGCCATTGTTTAAAGAATTGGAAAAACCAAAACCAGAGCCTGTTATTAAAGAGCCTGCAAAAGCAACTCCTGCCGCCGCCGCACCTGAAGCTTCTGCTCCTACAACGCTTTTTAAACCATTGGCAGCAACGCCTGATCCGGTTGAAGCGCCACCTACTATAACTACAGTTTTAACCACAAATCCCGGAAGCGCAACAACTCCCGGAACACTTGGAGGCGTGAGCACTACACCATCGGTAGCAGGTGTTCCGGGAGGCACCGGCACTTCGAAGTTACCCGATGCTGGTAACGGTATAGAATCTGCAGTAAGTGTAGATGTGATGCCTACATATCCGGGTGGCATGCAAAAGTTTTATGAAGAAGTTGGCAGAAAATTCCGCACGCCTACCGATATAGATGATGCCTCTAAACTTAAAGTGTACGTGTCATTTGTTATAGAAAAAGACGGCACAATGACAAACATAAAAGTACTTCGCGACCCGGGCCATGACATGGGTAAGGAAGCATTAAGGGTATTGCAATCTATAAAAACCAGATGGATAGCCGGTAAAAAAGCCGGACAGGCTGTAAGAACGGCATATAACCTGCCCATTACAATTAATGTAAATTAACTGTTTAAGTCCCGAAAGGGACTTTTTTTATGGGTGATTGCATATAATTTATAAGCGCCCGCTACTTTTTATAAGCCGGATATTTAACAACAGACGCTACTACAACTTGTATGCTGGTAAGTAAATATAGTTTATCTTTGTAGCCTAACGTTTTTACTACTATGGAAACTGTTTTAGATACCTTAAGGCCCGTTGCTGCTAACGGCCTGCTTACACAAAAACCTAAGTGGCTAAGGGTAAAACTCCCTACCGGCCAAAAATATACCGAGCTTCGCGGCCTTGTAGATAAATACAAGCTTAATACCATTTGCACATCGGGCAGCTGCCCTAATATGGGCGAATGCTGGGGCGAGGGCACGGCTACTTTTATGATTCTTGGTAACGTTTGTACACGTTCATGCGGCTTTTGCGGCGTAAAAACTGGTAGACCTGAAACGGTAGACTGGGATGAGCCCGAAAAAGTGGCACGTTCTATAAAAATCATGAACATTAAGCATGCCGTTATAACCAGTGTAGACCGTGACGACCTTAAAGATATGGGCTCTATTATATGGGCAGAAACCGTTAAGGCCATCCGCAGGATGAACCCTAACACCACTTTAGAAACCCTTATTCCTGACTTTCAAGGTGTAGAGCGCATTATAGACCGTATTGTACAGGTAGCACCAGAGGTAGTTAGCCACAACATGGAAACTGTAAAACGCCTTACCCGCGAGGTGCGTATACAGGCAAAATACGAACGTAGCCTCGAAGTATTACGTTACTTAAAAGAAAGTGGCATTAACAGAACAAAGTCGGGCATTATGCTTGGCCTTGGTGAAACCGAAGCCGAAGTATTACAAACAATGGCCGATCTTCGAGATGTGAAGCTTGATGTACTTACTATAGGCCAGTACCTGCAGCCAAGTAAAAAACATTTACCTGTTAAAGAGTTTATAACTCCGAACCAGTTTAAAAAATACGAAACCATAGGCCTCGAAATGGGCTTTAGGCATGTAGAGAGTGGCGCATTAGTACGTTCATCATACAAAGCACAGAAACATATTCTTTAGTTTAGATTGCTTCGTGCCTCGCAGTCAGCTATATGTGGTTGTGCGAGTAAGTATTAAATATAAAATCACAGTCTTTCCGGCTGAGTGTTCCCCTCTTGAGAGGGGTTAGGGGTGTGTTCGACCTAATTCTCTAAGTGAGCACTTTATAAAAAATGTCACAAAAAACAAAAATAGCCATTAATGGTTTCGGGCGCATAGGCCGTAACCTTTTCAGGCTCTTACTTAACCACCCTGCCATAGAGGTGGCTGCCATAAACGATATTGCCGATGCCCGTACCATGGCGCATCTTATAAAATATGACAGTATTCATGGCGTGTTGCCTTATGAGGTTTCGAATACCGAAGACAGCATAATCATCAACGGTATCTCCTACCCTTTTTTACGCCATCCCAACATTTCCGATATCAACTGGGCTGCCCATGATATTGATATTGCTGTGGAATCTACAGGGCGTATAAAAATGCTTGAGGAAGCCATGCAACACGTAACATCGGGGGCTAAAAGGGTAATACTTTCTGCTCCACCCGAAGACGACCGCATTAAAACCGTGGTCCTTGGTGTTAACGAGCACATATTGGACGGGACAGAAACGGTAATAAGCAACGCCAGTTGTACTACTAATAATGCCGCCCCAATGATGAAGATCATTAATGAGCTATGCGGTATTGAGCAGGCTTATATAACTACTATACACTCTTACACTACCGACCAAAGCCTTCATGACCAACCGCATAAAGACCTGCGCAGGGCACGTGCTGCATCGCAGTCTATTGTGCCTACAACCACAGGCGCTGCGAAAGCATTAACCAAAATTTTCCCTGAATTTATAGGGAAAATAGGTGGTGGTGGTATTCGGGTGCCGGTGCCTGATGGCTCCCTTACTGATATTACCTGCTACGTAAAACGCGAAGTGAGTATTGAAGAAATTAATGCTGCGTTTAAAACCCATGCCGAGGGCGATTTAAAAGGCTTATTGGCGTACACAGAAGACCCGATAGTATCGGTAGATATTATTGGAAACACAAATTCCTGCCTTTTTGACGCACAACTAACATCGGTTATAGACAAAATGGTTAAAGTTGTGGGCTGGTATGATAACGAAATTGGATATTCGTCGAGGATTATCGACCTTATTTTATTTTTGGAAAAGAAATAATAGTACTGATTTATGATTAGAGACTTCTCTACTCGCTGCGCTGCATTCGAATTATAATGACGTGTACTCCATTTCGATGAAGTAGAAATCTCAGGTAAAATTTATTTCAATTCTTAAGAATATTTTTTAATGCCGCTGCACTGCACTCGAAATGGAAACGGTTTATACCGATTCCTGCGAAGGCGATTCCCCTTCATCTTTAGGAGTTTCAACATATTTATATACAATCCTGAAAACCGGACGCTGTGGTACTAAAACCTCTGGAACTTCATCAGCTTCTTCAGTAATTTCAGGTTCCGGTGGCGGTGGGTTTACAAAGTTTCCGTTCTCATCAAATCGCTTCATAAAGGGATCCTGCATAGGGTCAAAATCCGGTTGCTGCCAGTGGTATACAATATCACGCTCATAGTCGGGAGTGCTGTAAACGCGCGAGAAAAATAATCCAGTTATTAATCCGCCAAGGTGCCCTTCCCACGATATACCCTCTTCCACATCTGGAAACACATACCATATCATACCGCCGTAAAGCATTATGATAGTGAGCGATAATGCTACCAAACGGTAATAGCCCGTCTGAATTCCTTTATAAAAGATAAAACTTACAAGCACGTATATGAGTCCGCTTGCACCAATGTGATGCGACCCGCCACGCCCTATAAGCCAGGTAATAAATCCTGATAGTAAGATGCCGTAAAGTATAACCTGCAACGCCTGGTCGCGATAAAAGTACCGCATGGCCGCAATAAGTACAAACAGCGGAATGGAATTGTTGTAAATATGCTCGAGGCTGCCGTGCAAAAAAGGGCTAAGCACAATACCACGCAAACCCGTTAGCGTTCGCGGTAAAATTCCGTAATCTGAAAGATATATATGAAGTCGTACTTCTACCCAGTATACTATCCATAGCATCAGTACAAAGGCAAGTGGCCAAAGCACTACTGAGGGAGAAAATTTGAATTGTTCGTTATTGCTCATGTGGGTTGAAACTCAAAAACGTATCCAAAAAAAACTTCCTGTTATTTTGTCAGTAATTACGCTATAACACATCGTGTCTTAAAGCCTGTTTCGCTCATCGCCGCTTTTACCTTCCCGCTCACCGCCACTTTTTAGTTCACCGCCAAAGGTATAAAGTACAGAAAGGCGTACCATCCTTAAATCATTATAACTAGTATAGCTATTTCTTACTCCGTTAGAAAAACCGGTGTAAGTCATTAAATTAGTCTTTAAAATATCATTTCCGTTCAAAGTAAGTTGTAGTTTTTTATTGAGCAAGAATAACTTAAATGATGCGTTTAGCTGGCCTATGCTGCTGTTCGTGTCTAAATTGTCGACACCTCTGGTTAATACGATGCCATTAACATTAAACAAAACCGTTTTGTTTTTTTCTAATATTACATCGGCACCAAAGTTAAATTCGCCATTCCAGCCATTTAAAAATTGCAGGGTAACAGGAATTGACGACTTTGACGCACTATAATAAACATCTATGCTTACATTGGTTTTTAGCCATTTAAACGGCTCGAGGGCCAAATACTGGTTTATGCCAATGGAATTATTATTTATAAAGTTTAGCGGTATGTATTGCTGTACACTCGTAAACGGATCTACAATTGTTACCTGCTCAAAATTGCCACGCGCACCAGAGAAGTACAGTGATGCCGTGTAATAATCTTTATAGCCAAACTCTACCTCTATATTGTGTGAGTACGATGGCTTTAAGTATGGATTTCCTTCAGAATAAGAATAGGCTGAACTGATCATCCTGAATGGATTTAAAAATTCGAAAGATGGCCTGCTTATCCTTTTACCGTAGTTTAGAGATAAAGAATGATTTCCGGTTGGTTTAAACACTACATAAGCTGTCGGAAAAAATCGGGTGTACTGTATTATATTTTCCTGGCCTGTGGTTAAAGATGTGCCTTTAGTATGCGTGTTCTCCATACGCAACCCAACTTTAGCTTCCCATTTACCAAACTCTTTATTGCCATCTATAAAGGCAGCCTGGGTATTTTCTTTAAATACAAACTCGTTGCTCTGGCTTAAATCAGGTACAGCTACACCTGTGCTAAGATCGTACAGCGAGAAAATATTTTGTGTCTTGGTGTGTGATATCCTTGCCCCATAATTAAGTTTTATCCACTTGAGCGGATGCTCCATATCTGCATTTACCGAAAAATTACCTACCTCGCGGCTGCCAAGATTATTTGCAGATGCAAACGAGGCAGGTATTAGTACACCCTCGCTGTAATAGTTATTAGTTGCAAAAAATTTGTCGGTATCTGTTTTATAATTAAAATAGTCGGCATCAAAAGCAAGTTTTACACCGGTAGTGTCTATAATATAAATTGCATGATAATTTAACGATTTGTAGGTAGAGATGTTTTTATTGCGACCGTTTGTTTTTATTAGCGAATCCGGCAATCCCGATTCTCTGTTTACCAGTCTTACGTATATATTTTCGCGATTTGCCGACTTGCCTTTGCTACCCATGTATTGCATGCCCATAGTTAGCTTATCCGAAAACTTGTAGTCTATTCCCAACCGGCCATTTAGTGGTGTGTTTGTATTTTTACCTCTCGAATTTTCCCTCCAGTCATATCGAGGATATGTTAGCAACACATCTTCGGTATGCACACCGGCACCGTTGGTATACCCACTGGCCGATTGTATTGATAACTTATCCTTCTGGTAATTAAAGGTAGTATTGCCAGATACTGTAGCATAACTATTTTGCCTGTAAGAACCCTGTAAAGATGCATTCCAGGTATCAGGGCGCACCTTTTTCAGCTTAATGTTTATAAGGCCGCTGTTACCTTCTGCACTATATTTTGCCGGCGGGTTTGTAATAACTTCTATGCTTTTTATATCATCTGCCCTAAGCGATTTAAGGAAAGCCGTTAGCTCATCTCCCGTTAGCCGCATTAGCCTGTCATCTACCATTACAGCTATACTGCCCTTACCCACTATAGATATTACATCGTTTACTACCTTTACCCGCGGCACAAGCTTTAGGGCATCTAATGCATCTCCCCCGCTGGCAGATGTAGAATTTTCTACATTAAATACCAGCCTGTCTACTTTTTTTTCTACAAGTCTCTTTTTATTCTCCAGTACTACTTCATCAAGCTGCCGGGCTACATCCAGTTGCAGGTTACCAAGGTTAATGTCGGCAACAGCCTCAATAACTGCAGTATATATGAGTTGACCCATATGCATTATCTTAACTTTATAGGTGTCTCGTTGTACCGTTAGTGTAAAATTTCCGAATTCATCCGTCAATTGTGCGGCGGCAATAGTAGATGCAGCATTGGATAAGGACACCTCTGCATACTCTAACGGATGGCCTTGGTTATCAGCAACATTACCCAATATTTTTATCTGAGATATTGCTACTGCGGGAAGCATAAGGAAAAGCAAATACAAAAATTTAAAGAGTTGTGCCGGCATAAAAAAGGTTTACTACTGTATAAGACCCTTAAATAACAACTATGTTACAGTATTTACAAAAATAATAGTTACTTGTTTATTTTATCTGTTTCAACCTATTAATGGCCGCTCCAGTTTATAAAAACTTTATAGGGTAATACCACTTAAGCATTTATGCAAAATTTGTAAATTTACGGTATGGAAGCACCTTTGGCAGAACGTATACGACCGCAGCAATTATCTGAATATATAAGCCAGCAACACCTTGTAGGCCCTAACGGCTCGCTTACCCACCAAATTGCAAGGGGCATTATTCCTTCGCTCATTTTATGGGGGCCTCCCGGCACCGGTAAGACCACTCTGGCACAAATAATGGCACAGGAAAGTAACCGCCCGTTTTATGTGTTAAGCGCAATTAATGCAGGCGTTAAAGATGTGCGTGAGGTTATTGATAAAGCCAAACAAAGTGGCGGCATGTTTACTACAAAAAATCCAATTTTATTTATAGACGAAATTCACCGGTTTAGTAAGTCGCAACAGGATTCTTTACTTAATGCGGTAGAGAAAGGTATTGTAACCCTTATAGGCGCTACTACCGAAAATCCGAGTTTTGAGGTTATACCCGCGCTACTATCGCGTTGCCAGGTATATGTACTAAACCCTTTTACTAAAGATGATCTTGAGGCATTGCTGTATCGTGCCATTGAGGTTGATAAGGTAATGAAGACCAAACATATTGACCTTAAGGAAACCGAAGCGCTGCTGAGGCTTTCGGGTGGCGACGGGCGAAAGCTGCTCAATATATTCGAACTGGTTGTAAACGCTACCGAAAGTGATGATGTAGAGATTACTAACGACCGTGTTATGCAGCTGGCACAAAAAAACACGGTGCTTTATGATAAAACCGGAGAGCAGCATTATGATATTATATCGGCATTTATAAAATCGATGCGGGGCAGCGACCCTAACGGGGCGGTATATTGGCTTGCCCGAATGATTGAAGGTGGAGAAGATCTTAAATTTATTGCCCGACGGATGCTCATACTGGCATCTGAAGATATTGGGAATGCCAACCCTACAGCACTTATTATGGCTAACAATACATTTCAGGCGGTAAGTACCATTGGCTATCCGGAGTCGCGGATTATACTTAGCCAGTGTGCCATATATCTTGCCACTTCGCCTAAAAGTAATGCCAGTTATTTGGCTATTGGCAAAGCGCAGGCCACGGTAAAGCAAACCGGCGACTTACCCGTACCACTACATCTGCGTAATGCTCCTACAAAACTTATGAAGGAACTGGGCTATGGCGACGAATATAAGTATGCGCATGACTATACCAACAATTTTGCCGAACAGGAATTCCTGCCCGATGAGATTGCGAACACCTCCTTTTATGATCCCGGCAATAACAGCCGCGAGAATGGCACCCGCGAGTTCTTAAAAAACCGGTGGAAAGGGAAGTATGGGTACTGAGAAAGAGACTAAGGGACTTAGTTTCTTAGGATCTTAGAATTTCAAACACAAAAAATGGGCTGCAGAGTCTTTACTTTACAGCCCATTTATTTTTAAGCGTCTAAGAAATCAAGTATCTCAGTGTCTAAGTTTAAAACTTAATACTAAGCTTTTCGCTCACTAACTTATCATTTAGGTAATATTCAAAAAACCAATCATTACCTTTTTTAAAGATAACGCCATTTTTGTTATCGCCTTGTGCAGTGTAATAATCCTGTTGTGATGTTTTATACATTTTTGCCACAACCTTTGGCGTAGTGTCTACCAGCTGATAACCATTAGCAATAGGCTGTGCAAATAACTGCCCTTCTACGTTTACGGCAACCGGGGTTGCTGCAGGAGCAGATTGTACAGGCTTTACTTCGGCCGTAGTTACAGCTGCTGTCGCAGGGCCTGCATACTTATAATTAAGTGAGGCAAGAGAGGCCGATGCTTCCCTTAGCGCTTCGTAATAGGCTTTTTTATAGTCTTTTAGCTTACTCCTGCCTGCAGCCGATGTATAAAGTACCTGCCCACTGCAGTCTTTTATCTGGATAGCCAGGCCGGTACTTAGCATCCCAGAATCGTCCTTTAAGTCGCCATACAGGGCAAGGCATTTATTAAGCGCAAGTTCATCGGGCATTTTATCATTTACATAATACGCTTTAAAACCATATTTCTCAAAAACCATTTTAGTAAGTGCGTTTAGCTCATACTTGTTATTTTCTTTTAAAAAATCAAATTTTTCAGGTATAATAATGTACTTATACTTATTTATAATCTCTGATTGTGCAAAGCATGCACCCGATATAAGTAGTGCTAAAAGTAGTAATGTCTTTTTCATTGTTATAATAAATTCTTAAGTTGTAGCAGGTGGCTTACCTGCTTAATAGTTGGTGGTGCGGCAAGGCTGTGCTCGTTAAAGTAAATGGCATCAAGGCCACAATCCAGTGCTCCCTGTACATCTGATTCTATACAATCGCCAATCATTACACTATCGCACTTTTTTACTTTTGCGGCAGTAATTGCATATTCAAAAATGGCGGGATGCGGTTTTTTAAAACCTGCATTTTCAGAGTTGGTTACCGTTTCAAAGTAATGATCTATGTTTGCACTCTTCATCTTGAGTTCCTGTACTTCATGAAAGCCATTTGTAATAATATGGAGGCTGTATTTAGGCTTAAGATAGTCTAAAAGCTCTATAGTACCCTCAAACAAATGGTTATGGGTAGGCAGTAGTTTTACATAGTCGTCAGATAGTGCACCCAGTGCTGCATCGGTTATATCATAGTTTAATGCATCAAAAGAATCTCTAAGCCTGCCGTAACGTAGTTGCTGCTGGTTAATAAGCCCATCGCGATACATTTTCCAGTAGTTTACGTTTGCCGGAACATAATATTCCAGAAATTCGCCCAGTTTAAGGGCAATATTATGCTTAGGCAAAAGAACCTCGAAGGCAAGGGCAGAATTCTTCTCGAAATCCCAAAGGGTATGGTCGAGGTCAAAAAAAATTGCTTTTTTAGCAGCTGTACTCATAGTTTATTTACTTACTATAACGGCGTTGTCTATGTGGTAAATCCAGTCGTCTACGTCGTTATCATTATACCTGAATGTTCCCTGCAGGGTTACATACTGATCGGTTTTTAATTTTGTGCCCGGGTTTTTAAACTTAATGCCCATAATGGTTTCCGGTCCTGCCTGCCCGCAAAAAAAGCAGGAGGCAAATACATTTTTGCTTAATGCATAGTTCTTGTTATCTATAGGTACAATAAAGCCCGTCATATAAATTGTGCGGGTATTTTTAGCTTTGAGCGTAGGGTTTATAACCGGAAACATTACCCCTTCAGGATAATCTTTACTAGGCTTTTTAAGAAATTTTATCTGGCCTAACAGTTTCCAGTTCAGCGTGTCCGAAAAAACAGGGTTTACCGTCCCCACGGCAGGACGGGGCATGCTTTGTACCGATGGCGACCCCATAGACACAAGGACGAAACCAAAGGTTATGATTGTTATTATAAAGAGCGATTTACGCATTTGCCAATGTTTTTGATATGTTTAAACTATATGCCTTAACGGCGGGTATTACTGCAGCCAGTATGCCAACAAAGATAGTGAGCCCAAACAAATATCCTTCTTTTTGCCACACAAACTCTAACGGGTTGAACGACATTTTAAATTCGGATTCGCTGGACCCCGAAATAAGGCTTAAACCAATACGACCAACAACCGTTCCAAAAATAAAACCGGTTATACAAAGCAACATACTTTCTATAAGCACGAGCCAGAGTAATTGCAGGCGGCTTGCCCCATTAACGCGCAGTAGTGCAAACTCGTATTTGCGTTCTTTTAAAGTATTGTAAAGCGCAATAAAAATACTGATACCGGATATAAACATGATGCCGTAAGACAGATATTGCAGTGCCTGCAGGCCAATGCCAAAGAGGGAGAAAAGCCTGTTAATCTCTATAGCCGGCGATGCAGCCTGCATTTTAGTATTCTGGGCAATGAGCCGCGGCCACATGACGATACCCATTTTACTACGAAATTTTATAAGTACTGCCGTAATTTCTTTGCCATCTTCTGTAATGGCTTCTTCGTCATGCTCATGTTCATGGTTTTGCGCTTCCCCCTCTGCGTGTTCGTGCCCTTCCTCATCATGCATGGCCCAAACACTCTGTATGTTGCACAATATCAGGTTATCGGCAACCTTACCGGTAGTGGCAGCAATACCGGTTACAGTATAGGCATGGTTTTCGTGCAGTTCTCCTTCGGCGGCATCTCCGTGCGACCCAAAGAAGGTATCGCCAATCTTTAAATTCATTTTAGCAGCAATGGCACTGCCTATTACTACATCAAAATTTTTAGAGAAAGGCATTCCTTCTTTTATGCCTTTACCATAAACGGTAAGATAATTTGGCGTTGTGCCCACTATCCTGAAGCCTTTATAGTTATCTCCAAATGCCAGCGGAATGGCTGTTTGCACAAAGCGGTGCTTCATCCATGTTTTAGCCTCTGTGTAATCTATGTTCCCCGTTGGGGCATCTACCTGATATACTGCCGACAATATAAGTTGCAAAGGACTGCCCTGAGCGCCAAGTACCAGGTCTATGTTATCGATATTGCTATCAAACTGTTTTTCAAATTGCTCTTCGAGTAAAATGAGCAACGTTATAATAGCAACGCTGGCAGTAAGCAAAATTATGCTTAGAAGTGTATTTAAGGGTTTAAACCAAATGTTTTTCCACGCTATCCTGGCTATCATTACAGGGAGATTTGGTTAAGAAATGTATCTTTAAGCCTTTGGTCGTGTGTTACAATAACAAGGGCAGTACCATATTGTTTGGCAAGCTGTGCCAGCATACCTGCAACGCGGTGGGCATTTTCATCGTCCAGGCTGGAGGTAGGCTCGTCTGCTAAAAGCAATTTTGGCTCGTTTATAAGTGCCCGCGCAATAGATACACGTTGCTGTTGCCCAATACTTAGCTGCGACGGTTGTTTTTGTAAATGGTCCTGTAAGCCCAATTGCTGTAAAAGCTGCAGGGCTTTTTCTTTAGCTTTTTTACCCGTAGTAAGCCATGAAGCAAGTACCACGTTTTCGAGCACGTTTAGCGACGCTACAAAGTATGCCTGCTGTAAAACAAGCCCTATGTGCTGGCCACGATAGTGGTCTAATTTCTTTTCAGAAAGCGAGGCTATATTTGTATGGTCTATAAAAACCTCTCCCTCCTGTGGCCTCAGCAATCCTCCTAAAAGGTGCAGCAGGGTTGTTTTCCCCTTACCCGAGCCGCCGGTTATAAGCAGACTGCTGCCCGATGAAACTGCTACATCCGGAAAGCTGAAAAATGCATTTTTGCCGTAAGAAAAGCTCAGGTTTTTTGTAACGATCATTTAAGGTATAAATAAGCATGCAAGTTAACTAAATCTTCAGCAGCATGAAAACAAATTATGATTACGCTGTTTTTGCCGCAGCCGATTTTTTACAATCAAACACTATTATACATTGTAATGAGCCAAGTTCTTCATTTTCATTTTCTATGGCAACTTCAAGCTTTAACCTACCCTGTTTCATAACCTTAAGGCAACGGCTGTAAATACCCTCTCTGCTCTTTAGGTCGGTAGTGGTCAGGTCTGTTCGTATCTCTAATATAAGCCTGTTAATCTCGGTATCAGCAATATACCGTTCGGCATTTTCAGGGTCGTAATTTTCAGAAAGGTTAAAGTCAACCATCTCAAACTCCCTGCTTTCCAGTTTGTCAACCACCAGTTTAGGCACTTCGCGGGCACGTGCCCTTAGCTCGTTAGGGAGGCTGTACTCCCCATCGTATTTAAAGGTCATCGTGTAATTAGGCATAGCTATTTTTTGTTAAAGTTACTTATTTTGCAATACCTGCATTTAGGATTTAACATATTTTGAGGTCATAAATTTTAGCTAAAATTATATAATGTGCTTATTATGAAACGTTATAAAATTAAAAATATTTTCAAAAATTTGCTAAAATCAAATTAAATTTTACATTTGCGTAACTAATTACGTAACTACAATAAAATGGATTTTTTCGACAAGATAGGCAAGGTAGCTATTGGCAGCAGACTCAGGATGTTGTCAGAGCTGATTACCGAAGATTCGGCAAAAATATATAATCTTTACGGCATCGATTTCCAGCCCAAATGGTTTCCGGTATATTACATACTGGCCGAAGGGACTGCAAATACCATAACATCTATCGCAAAAGAAATTGGGCATTCGCATCCATCGGTAAGTAAAATTATAAGCGAAATGGTTAAGGCAGGCCTGGTGACTGAGAAGAGTGACAGTAAAGATGGACGGCGCAATGTAGTGAGCCTGTCCGGCAAAGGCAATGAGGTTACACTAAAGATACACGACCAGTACAAAGATATTGACAGCGCTATTGAAGATATGCTGAAACAAAGCACCCATAACTTGTGGAAGGCACTGGCAGAGTGGGAATTTTTGTTGGAACAAAAATCGTTACTTAGGCGGGTAACAGAGCAGCAAAAACTTAGGGAAAGCAGTAATGTAACCATTATAGACTTTGAGCAAAAATACCTTGACGCTTTTATAAACCTCAATACAGAGTGGATTTCGAAGTATTTTAAAATGGAGGAGTCTGATTACAAAGCCCTTAATAATGCCGAAGAATATATTTTAAACAACGGTGGCCATATTCTTGTAGCTTTATATAAAGATGAACCCCTGGGGGTTTGTGCTCTTATAAAGTACCCTGAAGATGATTACGACTTTGAGCTGGCAAAAATGGCCGTATCGCCTAAGGCTCAGGGCAAAAATATCGGCAGCCTTTTAGGCGCGGCAGTTATAGAAAAGGCAAAGAGCCTGGGGGCCAAAAAACTTTACCTGGAAAGCAATACCATCTTAAAGCCCGCAATAAACTTGTACCATAAATTAGGCTTTGTAAAAATACCGGAGCGCCCTACTCCTTACGAGCGTTGCAACATACAAATGGAATTAACACTCTGAAGTAACTTTATAGAGGGGCCTTAACTGGTCCCTCTTCATTTTGGATACAACTCTCTTTAATATGGCTATGTTTACTACTCACGTTGTGGCGAACTTTGTAATGTACATTAACAAAGAAAAACAACTATAACAACATGAGCATTAAAAAAGTAAACTTAGGAAACCAGGGGCTTGTAGTACCTGCATTAGGGTTAGGCTGTATGGGGATGACCACCACAGCAGGGGCAGATATTTACGGCAAGGCAGATGAGGCCGAAGCTATTAGGACAATTCACCGGTCTTTAGAGCTTGGCGGAAATTTTTTAGATACCGCCGATCTTTATGGCCCCCTGCTCAACGAACGACTCATAGCAAAGGCCATTGCAGGCAATCGCAAAGACTATATAATTGCTACTAAATTTGCATGGGAGATAGATGATGATGAGCAGCTTACCTGGAAGATAAACGGGCAAAAAGATTACGTTAAGAAAGCCGTAGAGCGTTCGCTTAAAAATCTGGGCACTGATTATATAGACCTTTATTACATGCACCGCCTCGACCCAAATACACCTATAGAAGAAACTGCAGGCGCAATGGCAGATCTTGTTAAAGAAGGTAAAGTAGGCTACATTGGGCTTAGCGAAGTATCATCTGAAACTATTAAACGCGCCCATGCCGTGCACCCAATAACGGCATTACAATCAGAATATTCGTTGTTTGAACGCAGTGTGGAAGAAGAAGGAACTTTAGATACACTTAAAGATTTAGGCATTGGCTTTGTGCCATATTCGCCCCTTGGCCGTGGGTTTATATCCGGAGAAATTAAAAGCCCGGACGATTTTGCTGAGAATGATTTCCGAAGGGGTATCCCAAAATTTCAGGGAGAGCAATTTTATAAAAATATCGACTTGCTAAATGAACTTAACAAACTTGCGGCAGATAAGAACATTACTCCTTCTCAGCTTGCCATTGCATGGACTGTTAATAAAGGTTTTGTACCAATACCCGGAACCAAACGTGTAAAATATGTAGAGCAAAATATTGCAGCTGCAGATATTGTGCTTAGCAATGAAGAAGCGCAGCGGCTTGAAAACATTATCCCGCTGGGCACTCCTACAGGTAATCGCTATGACGACTGGGGAATGACAATGGTGAGCCTTTAAGACAGGCAATGGGCAATGGGCAAAATTTGCAATTACCAAGAACAAAAATCAGAACACAAACTTTTTTTTGAAAGCTACAGTTAATTGAACTGAAAACAGCCACGAAGTGCATAAATAACATTACATTTATTATGCGTTTCGTGGCTAAATTTACTACAATGAAAAAGACAATACAAGGTCCTGTTATACTTAACACAATTTCTGAAATGCACCGGGCAATGGGAATTCCGGAACCGGAACACCCGCTTATAAGCATTGTAAACTTTAGCGATGTGGCACAGCACCATGACATTTTAGAGCATGGGCTTGTACTTAACGTTTACATGATTGCGTTAAAAAAAGATTTTAAGGGCAAGGTAAAATACGGACAGAATTTTTATGATTTTGATGAAGGGATCATGTCGTTTATTGCACCGGGACAGATATGTTATCAAAATGAGCCCGGCTACGAACCCTTGGGCGGCAGTATGCTCATTTTTCATCCTGATTACCTAAGAGGATATGCCCTTGACAAGAACATAAAACTATTCGACTTTTTTTCATACGCAGCAAATGAGGCTCTTTATTTATCTAAAAAAGAAGAGGGAATGATAACCGGTATTTTTGCCAGCATTGCGCAGGAATACACAAATAACATAGACAATTTTAGCCAGGACGTTATAATTTCGCATATTGAGTTGCTGCTTAACTACAGTAACCGCTTTTACAACAGGCAGTTTATTACCCGTAAAAATGTAAATAATGACCTGCTTACCAAACTTGAAAGCATACTTGAAAATCATTTTAACAACAATGAGAATGCCGGCCTGCCGACCGTAAAACATCTTGCAGGCAGCCTTAACGTATCTGCGAGTTATCTTAGCGATATGCTGCGCACCCATACCGGTCAAAATGCCCAGCAGCACATACATAATAAACTGATAGAAAAGGCTAAAGAAGTATTAACTACTACGCCACTTTCGGTTAGTGAGATAGCGTACCGGCTGGGTTTTGAATATCCGCAGTCGTTTAGTAAATTGTTTAAGACTAAAACAAATGTTAGTCCGCTGGAATACAGGAAAATGTTTAATTAAAAATAAAAAATGGATATAAGTAAAGCAAAAATATTGTTAACCGGCGGCAGTACCGGTATAGGCTATGAAACGGCTAAACTATTACGTGCCCATGGCGCAGCTGTTGTAATATGCGGCAGAAATGAAGAAACCATTCAAAAAGCGGCGCATGAACTTGATGTTATTGGCTTTGCCGCCGATGTATCTAACGAGGCAGACCTTGCCAGGCTCTTTGATTTTGCGGTGCAAAAACTTGATGGGCTTAACGTGCTTATTAATAACGCCGGCCTGGGTTACATAGCACCACTAACAGAGACGCCGGCAGATGAGTTTACTAAAATTTGGGAAACCAATACCCGCAGTGCCTTTATTTTAGGCCAGCTTGCGGCGAGGCATTTTATAAAACAGGATACCGGAAATATTATTAATATATCTTCTATGGGTGCGGTGAGAGGCTTTGCAAACGGATCTGCCTATGTGGCAAGTAAGGCCGCCATGACCGGTTTAACGTTATGCTGGCAGGCCGAATTGCGTAAACATAATATACGCGTTATGCAGGTAAACCCCAGTGAGGTAATTACAGAGTTTGGGGCTAAGATAGGTTACGTGCCAACAGGTACTGAGAAAAAACTGAAAGGGACTGAGATTGCCCAGGCCATTTTTAGCTTACTAAGCATGAATGATATAGGCTTTATTCCTGAGGTCAACGTGTGGGCAACAAACCCATTTTAATATTAAAGATTGAAGGCCTTATGGCACAACTACAATTTGCTGCTCAGGGTCTTTAATCCTTATTTTTATACTGTTGTATTGCCATGCGTTATTTGCCTTGGTGGCGGTAACATCCATTCGTCCCTTTGCCTGGGTGCCCTTTACACGCACACTTAAATTTACAACATTATTATTATCAGAATATTCTACATTACTTTCAATTATAGCCAATTGATCTATAGGTTCTAAAGTGCCAAACACTTTTGTTACCTCAGCATTTTGCTGTGCTTGTTTTAAGGCATCCTGAAACAAAGCGTCGTCGTTTAATGCAGTTGCATACCCTCCCATTTGCGCATCTGACGCTGTAGAGAACAATGCGCTGCCCAGAAACAATACAACAATTACAACCGGTAAAAACCATTTAAGGTTACGTTGCAGCCAGTTTTTCTTTTCTATAATATCGTTATCCATACAATTAGTTTACAAAATACCTGCATCGGCAAAGCTGTAATAGCTATGCTCTGTAATTATAACGTGGTCGAGCACTTTAATATCGAGCGAATGTCCTGCCATTCTTAACTGGCGTGTAACCTGCTTGTCCTGTTCGCTGGCTATTAATGTACCAGACGGATGGTTGTGCACCAGTATCAGCCCTACAGCATTATGCTCTAACGCGGTCTTAAACACAATACGAACATCTACCACAGTACCCGTCATACCACCCTTGCTAAGCTGTGTTTTATAAATAACCTTATTAGAGTTATTAAGGTAAATGATCCAGAATTCCTCGTGGGCAAGTTCGCCTATTAAGGGCTGCATGATCTCAAAAACCGTTTTGCTGGCCGTAATGCGTTTCAGGTCTACTGTTTCTTCATCGCGGCGGCGGCGGCCCAGTTCCATAGCAGCAGCTATACTTATTGCTTTCGCCTCCCCTATTCCCTTAAAACCCATAAGCTGTTGCAGCGATTGCTTGCCAAGTGCATTAAGATTATTATCTACACTGGCAAGTATGCGTTTGCTAAGCTCTACCGCGCTCTCGTTACGGCTGCCAGATCCTATAAGTATAGCGATAAGTTCGGCATCGCTAAGTGCCGCCTTGCCTTTAAGCATTAACTTTTCGCGGGGCTGGTCGTCTTCGGCCCAATATTTTATCGAGAAATTGGCGGGAGTATCTTCCATAAGGTGTTTGAAGTATGAAACGAAATTAAACAAATTAATGAATAATTAGTATACTACCCTACAATATAATCACGTTCTCTTTACAAACCATTTAACCCATGAGGACGCTGTTATTTTTATTGCTATTGGGCTGCACTAATACCCCAACCGTGCTGGTCAGTGCACCGGCAAAGAAGGATTTTTACGGAAAGCTAAGCGATGCCGCGCTGCTCATTACCCATGATGATGTAGTTTATGACCCAACCTATTACCAGATTGCTTACCCTAATGGAGATGTACCCAAAGACCGCGGCGTATGTACCGATGTGGTTATACGCTCTTACCGCAAACTGGGTATAGACCTGCAAAAGGAAGTGCACGAAGATATGGCTGCCAACTTTGCCAGCTACCCAAAATCGTGGGGATTAAAATCTACCGATACCAACATAGACCACCGCCGCGTGCCTAACCTTCAGGTGTTTTTTACCCGTAAGGGAGAGGTTAGAACAGTAAGCGATAAAGCTGCCGACTATAAGCCAGGCGATATTGTTACCTGGATGCTTGCAGGTAATAAGCCACATATAGGTATTGTCGTAGATAAGAAAAATACGGCAGGTAACCGTTACTTAATGGTACATAATGTAGGCACAGGACAGGTGGTACAGGATTGCCTTCTTTCTTATAAAATAGCAGGGCATTACAGGTATAAAAAATGAGGCATTTACGGTGCCTCATTTTTTATTTTAGTTTAGCTCGTAATACACAAGCCTGTCTTCGACGTAATCATTCTCACAACAAACAAAGCGACTTTTTTCTATAACCCTGCCAATACCCTGCTGGTACCCTATAACATTACCAATCCCTGGTGCTACATTTGGAAGTTCTGCCGTAGGTGTAAAATATCCTACGTAAGGGACGAAAGTATAATTACTACCTTCAATATTTTGCTCAACAGCTTCTCTAAGTTCATAACTTGTTTCGCCGTACGCCCCATTATACATATCTGTGTATCCGACATCTGCACCAGGATGTTTAACAAACCCCGATTCATCGACTAAATGGCCTGCCTCATCGACTCTTAGATATTCAAATTCGAAATGATATGTTGTATTTGTGTGGCGTAGCTTATAATATGATAAGCCGTCGATAACTTCCTGACCTATAACTCTTACACTATCTAAAGGCGCGTTTTGTAATTGTTCACCATTCGGGTTGACATTATACCGTTTGTATACCCAAAGGTTGCCTTCGGCAAGGTTAAAAAATGCCTGTTGTTGTGAGGGTGCATCGTCATCATTATGGCATGACAAGAAGGTAGCCGTTATGGCCAGAAGGGCAAATAATTTTTTCATTGATTTATTGATTGGTTGTATTCTATAAACTATAAAACCAAGCATTTAGTATATTTATACCGCTTTATTTTGAATGAATTTGATTACATATAATGAACACTAATCTTTACATAAAAGAAATGGGACACTCTATAGCATCCCATTTGGTATTATATAAGTTGTTATTACTTACAACAACGTCTTTACCTCATCAAAGTTTAAACCGCCGTAGTTGCCGGAGCTCATTAGTAATAAAGCCACGCCTTTAGTATCGTATTTTAGGTGGTACAGGTATTCCTTAAATGCTGCTGGGTTGGTATAGATAATAAGGTCTTCGCGGTTAAAGGCTTTGGCGATCTGGTCGTAGGTTACCTCCTCAAGCTGTTTTATTTTAACGGCATCCGGGCTGTAAAATACCACGGCAACATCGGCAGCATCAAGCGCACCTTCATATTCCTTTAAAAATTCGGCATTAAGGCTGCTGTAAGTGTGCAGTTCCAGGCAGGCAATAAGCATGCGGTCAGGGTACTGTTCCTTAACTGCCCTTGTAGTAGCCGACACCTTGCTTGGCGAATGTGCAAAATCTTTATAGGCAACGTTGCGGCCGTTTTCGGCAATTTTTTCAAGGCGCTTGCTTGCTCCTTTAAAGGTAGCAATAGCCTCATAAAAGTCGGCTTCATCTATGCCCATGTTCTGGCATATCCATTTTGCACCGGCGAGGTTGTTAAGGTTGTGTGCGCCAAAAACTTCTATAGGCATAGGCCCTTCGGGAGTTTCAAGCAGGGTAACGCCATCTTTAACAGTATATTCAGGTGTGTGGTACGGCAGTTTGCGTATAGGATTAGTCGCCTCTTCGGCAACACGTTTTACCTCAGGGTCGTTCTCGTTATAAACAAGGATGCCGCCATTGGTAATTTTAGCAATAAATATCTCAAACTGCTCTACATAATTTTCGAACGTGGGGAACACATTAATATGGTCCCATGCTATGCCGCTTATCAGGGCAATATTAGGTTGGTACAAATGAAACTTCGGGCGCAAATCCATAGGAGACGATAAGTACTCATCACCCTCTAACACAATAAAATCGTTCTCTTCGGTAAGGTGCACCATAGTATCAAAACCTTCTAACTGTGCGCCCACCATATAATCAACATCGCGGTTATGATAGTTCATAACATGCAGTATCATACTGGTAATAGTGGTTTTACCGTGGCTTCCGCCTATAACTACACGGGTTTTGTCTTTGCTTTGTTCATACAAAAACTCCGGGTAGCTGTATATTTTTAGTCCCAGCTCCTGCGCCTTGAGCAGTTCGGGGTTATTAGCTTTGGCGTGCATCCCTAAAATAACCGCATCAATATCGGCCGCAATTTTCTCAGGGAACCAGCCTAATTCTTCCGGCAATAAGCCACGTTTTTCAAGGCGGGTGCGGCTTGGCTCAAAAATAGCATCGTCGCTGCCTGTTATCATATATCCTTTACTGTGCAGGGCCAGGGCCAGGTTGTGCATGGCGCTGCCGCCTATAGCTATAAAATGTGTACGCATTTGCATATTAAGATTAGGGAAGAAACTACAGATTCCTTCGGCAAACCAAAAGTAATAAAATGACGGGAGGTTTTTATATCTGCACTTCAATTTTAGGGTAATCCGTGTAAATTGATTTTACTTCTTACAAATGTTAAAGTAATTAACTAATTTAGGCTGATGGAATGCGCCGATAAAAAATATCTTTAAGTGCCTCCCAACCTTTTACCTTTACAAATACTCTATACTATATGCACATTAAAAGTGTAACATGATATGAAACACCCCTTACTCATTATAGCATTATTTTTCTCTTTAGCAGCAAGTGCACAGCGTTATGACAAACGGTGGGAGCGCGTTATAAAACTGGAAGCAGACGGGCTTATAAAACAGGCCGCTGCCAGCACAGATAGTATTTACTCCCTCGCTAAGAAAGACAGGAACGAACCCCAGATCATCAAGGCATTTTTCTTCACGTCTAAGTACGTGCAAACGCTTGATAAAGATGCTCACAAAAAAATAATTGCTTCATTGCGCAGCGAAATAAAAGCTGCAACCGTACCTACACGCGCTATACTGGAAAGTATTTATGCCGAAATACTGAGCGAAATTTACGATCGAAACAGCTACAACATAAATCAGCGGACTAATAGTAACGTTGCTGCAGATAGCGATTTTGCAACATGGAGCGGCAAAGATTTTAAAGATGAAATTGTAAAGGCATACAGCAATAGCCTGAGTAACCGTGAAATTCTTTACAAAAAACCGCTTAAAGATTATGAAGCTATTATAGATTTTAACCCGGTGCTTGCAAGTACTAACCGGTCTCTTTACGATTTTTTAGCCGAACGTTACATTTTAACCGCTAACACTTTTCGATTCGAAAATGATTACTATCAAGATCCATCAAAATTAAAGTTGCAGTTACCACTGCTCTTTGGCGACAGCGAGGCTTTTTTGCAGTTTAAAATGCCGGATAGTCTTTCGGCTGCTTTTACAAAAAGGGTGGTACTATGCCAGGAGTTGGAAAAATTTTACGCGGCTAAAAAAGACACTTATAGTTTGCAGCGTGCTGTATTGAGGAGGCTGGAATATTTAAATGGTAAAATTTATGCACCTGAAACTAAGCCTTTGCAAATAACTACCTTACAACAACTTAAAAAAAAGTGGTATAAAAGCCCTTTTGCTTACAGAGCAATGTTGCAGGAAGCACTACTGTTAAGAAATACCGCCCATAAAACTACTGCACCCGACAATTATAAAAAAGCACTCGCCCTATATGATCTTATTATTGCCGATGCTAAACTTAACGATGCAGCACCCGAAGCGCTCAACAGCAAAAATGAGATTACGAGCACAAAAATAAGTTTGCGTACTGAAAAGTATGTAGCACCAAACAGCCCTATACTTGCCATAGCTGAGTTTAAAAATGTAGCCGCTTTAACGGTACGCATTTTTAAATTAACCCACGCGCAGGCTACCGGAGGCAGAAACCGAAATGAATATATTGCCTATTCTGACTCTGTAAAGCCTTTTATCAGTAAGGTTTATAATTTGCCTCAAAAAAGTAATTTTTTTGAATACACCACAGAGATCGTTATCCCTCCGTTAAAAAAAGGGTTTTACCTTATTATTGCTTCTTCGGCAGGTAATGAACCCTCTAACATAAGAGATTATACATTTGACATTATCCAGGCTACAGATATAGCGGTTACCGAACAATCTGTTGATAATACAACACAGTTTCAAATCGTTAACAGGACAAGTGGTAAACCACTTACAAATGCTAAAGCGGTAGTAGAAAAAGAAGTGTACACCAGCGATAAAAACGGCCGTATTATTATTGCTAATAAAAACGAGAAGGATACAAACTACAAAAAAATTATTATAACCCATGATACAGATACCCTCGACACGTCTTTTTACAGGCAATATTATACACGTTATAATGATAATGAGGAAGACGAAAGTTTTATAGCACAGGCAGATCTTTATCTGGACAGGGCCATTTATCGCCCCGGGCAAACTTTGTATTTTAAAGGTATAGTTACCCAGAATAAAAAAGGGGTTTTTAGTACTGTGCCTAACACCTGTTTTACTGTTATTATATATGACACCAATGACGATGAATTAAAAAATTTACGGTTAAAAACAAACGATTTTGGGTCGTTTACCGGAGAATATACCCTGCCCAAAGACCTACTTACCGGCCAGTTTAGGCTTGAAATTGAAGAAGACGAAGATTTTGACGCTGCCAAAGACGATCGTAACTTTCACGATAATGCAGATTTTAACAGGAGCTCAACAACTTTTACTGTAGAAGAATATAAAAGGCCCACATTTGAAGTGGTTTTTAACCCTGTGAAAAATGACATAAAGCTAAACGAAAAAGCTACGGTAAGTGGTATGGCAAGAGCGTTTAGCGGCGCAACAATGAGCAATGCAAAAGTAACTTACCGTATTACCCGCAACGCCCGCATGACTGCATATACGCGTTATAATGATAATGGCGCTCAGGATATTGCCCAGAGCGAGGTAACTACCGATGCCAATGGGAAATTTGTAATAGATTTTATGGCTACGCCAGATCCTGCCTTTAGCCGCGGTGGCTTACCTGTCTTTACTTATACGGTTTATGCAACCGTAACAGATGCTAATGGCGAATCGCATAGCGGCAACAAATCTGTTTTAGGAGGATACCATTCGTTAGTGCTTACGGTTGAAGCACCCGCTATTATTAATGCCGAAAAGGGTGCCGACATTACGTTTGCATCTGAAAACCTAAATGGAGAGGAAAGGCCTGCAGCAGGCGAAATAACTATTTATAAGGTAGCCGATGCAACACGTATAACCATAGAACGCCCATGGAGGGAACCCGAAATACAAACCATACCTCAGGAAGAATTTGAAAAACTGTTCCCTTACCTGCCCTATAAAAATGTTGTAAAGGATAGTGTGGTTAGGCTTAACACTGTCTATACTAAAAAAGTAAATACAGCATCAGAAAAAACCATCGCCCAAAAAGAATTAAAAAAATGGGCATCAGGAAACTACCAGATTGTGTTTACTGCTAAAGATTCGATTAATACCATTGTACAGGATACAGCAATGTTTACGCTTAAAAAAGAAGACGATACCATGCTTACCGGCAGCAAACTCTTTACATCTGAAATCATAAATACTAACTATAAAAAAGACGGTTTTATAAAGCTGCAAGTACGGTCTAAGCTTCCCGTTTTATATATTAACCTTGTTGCGGGCAACGGCACTACTAAAATTTTAGACAAGACGGTAATACTCAAAAATGGCAGGGCAATAGTAAAAGTACCGGTTACTAAAAAAACAACCGGATCGGTAGTTATGGCTATCGATTTTATATGGCAAAATCGATACTATAGTGAAAACACATATGCCGATCTTTCTGAAAAGCCTGAAAGATTGAGCATAGAGTCGCAAACTATAACAAACAAGCTTTTGCCGGGTAGTAACCAAACATGGTCGTTTACCATTAAGGACAGCAATAAAAATCCTGCCGAAGTACTTGCCTCGATGTATGATGCTTCTCTCGACCAGTTTGCAACCGATAACTGGCAATTGCTAAACACTAATAATAATGTAAATAATTACAGCATACCCTATAAACAACTCAAGACAGACGGTAATTCTTACTTTCAGATATATAACAGGCTACCTGATGTGCAGGTACCTGCCACAAATGACAGGCTGTATACTTTTGGTTTCAGCATAACCAGGGTAGGTGATTTCTATTGGTCGCAAACGCCGAAAAACCAACTCCCGGGCAGCCGCACCTATAAAATTACCGGTGTAGTTACCGATGAAAACAAAATGGAAGTACCGGGAGTTAACGTAATAATTAAAGGGGCTACGGAAGGTACCCAAACCGATTTTGATGGTAAGTATACTATATATGCAAATAAAGGCGATATTGTAGAGTACACTTTTGTTGGTATGGAATCTCGAAGTATACTTATAGGTAGAAGCGAAACCCTTAATATAATAATGAAGAGCTCACTACTTGAGGAAGTTGTGGTTGAAGCCTACCGTACAACAAATAGAGCTTATTCGAGTGCAGCGGTAACGACTGTCACCTCTAAAACCATTGAAGGCAGGCCTAATGCAAATTTTGTAGAAACATTACAGGGCGCAGTACCAGGGTTAAATATAACTACAGGGTCTGGACAGCCGGGAGCAAATGATACAATAATTATTCGCGGTGCTGCATCGATTGATGGCAACGTACAGCCACTTTATATTATAGATGGCGTACCGTTATCTGAAGACCAGTTCAGGAAAATTAACCCCAATGACATTAGCGAAATATCGGTATTAAAAGATGCCACAGCTACAAGCATTTATGGCAACAGGGGGGCAAATGGAGTTATTATTATAAAGACCAAAGCCGGAGACGACGAGCTAAAAGCGCTACAACAGGTTAAGGCTCGTAAAAATTTTAATGAAACTGCCTTTTTTTACCCGCAGCTTACTACCGATAAGGAAGGAAAAATCAGCTTTACCTTCACTACACCCGAAGCCCTTACCGAGTGGAAACTCCGCCTGTTGGCGCATAACAAAAAATCACTATCAGGCTATTCAGAAAATACTTTTGTTACCCAAAAAGACCTTATGGTCGTACCTAACATGCCACGTTTTTTAAGGGAGAGAGACACCGTGGTTATCATGGCAAAAGTAAGCAATATGACAGGTGAAGCAAAAACCGGTTCTGCCCTGCTGCAGCTTTATGATGCCGTTACCATGCAGCCTGCCGATATGCAGATGCTTAACATGCAAAGCATGAAACCATTTACATTAGCTGCAAAAGGCAGCACTACCGTAAGCTGGAAAATTGCCGTGCCTGTAGGGATGCAGGGTGTACAGTATAAAATTTTAGCTAAAGCCGGCAACTTTACCGATGGCGAAGAGAATATCCTCCCCGTGCTTACAAACACTATGCTGGTTACCGAGAGCCTCCCGGTATGGGTTAAGCCAAACAGCACAAAAACATACACGTTTAACAATCTCAAGAATAACACATCTGCAACGCTGCGCAACCAGGGCATAACGCTCGAATATACAAGTAACCCGGCATGGACTGCACTGCAATCGTTGCCATACTTAATGGAATTTGAGCATGAATGTGCCGAGCAGTTGTTCTCCCGCTTTTATGCCAATGCCATTGCTACCCATGTTGTAAACAGCAACCCTAAAATTGCTGAGGTATTTGCTGCATGGAAATCTGAAGGTAAACCGGCATCTAAACTGGAACAGAATGCCGAGCTGAAAAGCATTATCATGGCCGAGAGTCCGTGGTTGCTGGATACCGAAAGCGAAGAAGAGAAAAAGAACAGAATCGCGTTGTTATTTGACCTTGGTAGAATTAAAAATGAACTTGAGGCGAACTTTAAAAAACTCGATGACAAACAACTTGATTCGGGTGGGTTTGCCTGGTTTGGCGGCACTACTGCCAGCGATTATATAACGCGCCATATACTGGCTGGGTTTGGGCACCTAAACAAACTAAATGTAAAAGCAGGAAACCAACAGGATATCGATGCGCTAATCAAAGCAGGCATTAATTATACCGATACTGAATTCATGAAAAGCTACAGGGCAGATGCTTTATGGAGAAAGAAGAATAAAAGTTTCAGGATTGCTTCCTCCTACTCTGATTTGCATTACCTGTACATGCGCAGTTTTTATATACAGCAATACCCAATTAACGATTCGCTCAAAGCTGTAATTAAAAAATATACTGCCAATGCAAAAGAGAACTGGCTTAACTATTCGCTCTACGATAAAGGCATGGCTGCTCTTGCCCTGCACCGTTTTGGCGATACCATAACGGCTAAAAAAATAATAGCAAGCCTTAAAGACAGCAGTGCAAACGACGACGACAGCGGTATGTACTGGATAGAAAACAAGCCCGGCTGGTACTGGTACCGTGCCCCTATAGAAACACAGGCCCTGCTTATTGAGGCTTTTACAGACGTAGCTAGCGATGTACAGTCTGCAGATGCCATGAAGGTATGGCTACTAAAGCAAAAACAGAACAAGAACTGGCCTACTACAAAAAGCACTACCGAAGCTGTTTATGCGCTCCTTATGCAGGGCAGCAACTGGCTATCGGTTCAGGATAATACAACAATTAAACTGGGAGATGACAAGCTCCTGGCTACAAAAATTGCGGGAAGCGGGAAGGAAGCAGGTACCGGCTACATGAAATTAAACTGGAAACCCGAAGAGGTTACAAAGGCTATGGCAACAATAACCGTAGAAAATAAATCGGCAGTGCCGGGCTATGGTGGATTTTACTGGCAGTATTTTGAAGAGCTGGACAAGATAAAACCGTCGCAGGAAAGTATCATGAATGTTAGTAAAGAACTGTATATAAAGGCCAACACAGCTAACGGACAGCAATTACAGAAAATAACGGCTGCCAATCCGCTTAAAACCGGCACGCTGGTTACAGTTCGTTTAGTGCTGAATATTAAGGAAGATGTAGAATTTGTACACCTTAAGGATTTGCGCGCCGCTGCCTTTGAGCCTGTCGATGTACTATCGGGTCAGGAATACAAAGACGGCCTGAGTTTTTACCGCAGCACGCGCGACGTTGCCACACACTTCTTTTTCGACAATATAAAACGTGGAACTTATGTATTAGAATATGATGTGCGTGTAAACAATGCAGGCGAATTTAGTAATGGTATTACCACAATACAAAGTATGTACGCGCCAGAGTTTAGCGGGCATACTGTAGGGACAAGAGTTAAAGCTGTGGAGTAAATAATATAATTATGCATCAAAAAACAAACAATATCCGTTTAAAAATAAGCGAAAGCGATAGTGCCGTTGGCTATGTTTATCTTGAAAATACTGAGGACAGACAGGAACGAAAAGTTAGTAAAACAATAGCCCTTAAGGATGTAGTGCAGGGCTACGATGGCATACCTGTTTATCTCGACTTTAATAAAAATGGAGATTTGATTGGGATTGAAATAGTAGGATAATTACGATTTGGAGACGCAATCAATGCGTCTCTACACAAAAAAACCGCCCCTTATCAGGGCGGCTCTATTATCTCATGTCTTTTATCTAAGATCTAAAAATCTTACTTAACAATTGTCATTTCGTCTACAATGTGTTTGGCGCCGGCATACTTATCGATGATCCAAAGCACGTAGCGAATATCAACATTAATAGTGCGTTGCAAATCTTTATCAAAAATAACATCACCGGCCATAGCCTCAATGTTACCATCAAAAGCCAGGCCTATAAGTTCTCCTTTACCATTAAGTACCGGCGAACCCGAGTTACCACCGGTAATATCATTATCAGTAAGAAAGTTAACCGGCATATAGCCACCTTTATCGGCATACTGCCCAAAGTCTTTTTTCTCGTTAAGTTCTATCAGTCTTTTTGGCAGGTCAAACTCGGCATCGTTAGGCTTGTATTTATTTACTTCGCCCTGTAGCGTAGTGTAATAGTTTTTCTTCGCATCGTTACGCTTATCAGCTGGTAGTGAACGCACTTTACCATAGGTAAGGCGCAGTGTGCTGTTAGCATCCGGATAGTATTTAGCGTTAGGGTTAGCCTCCCTCATACCTTCAACAAGTAAACGGAACGCTTTAGAAAAGTCAGCGTCAAGTTGTGCCTGCTCATCTGTTTTAGCACGATACTTGGTCATCAGGTCAAGCGACAGTTTATAAAGCGGGTCAGCCTTAAGGACATCAAGGTTCGGATTTTGTAAAAACGCGTTCATTTTCTCTTCAGATGCAAAAATACTTTTAGTAAACGCGTCATTTACAAAAGCAGTATAGTCATAGTTTGTTGGTTTACCCACCTCTGCCACATAAGGAGCTATAGCATACCCTGTAGATTTTGTAGCATACAAATGCAGCTGGGCAGCAAGTACATCTTTTTCTATAGGCAGGTATAACGTAGCATACGTTTCTTTAATGGCGTCCTGCAACTGCGGCAGTATCTCTTTACGTTTTGCAGCATCGGCACTACTGTAAGCTTCAAAACCGCGGCCTATACTGTAAGGCATAGCAGCAAAGTTGCTGGTACGTATTAGGCCTGTTAAGTAATTATCATGGCGTGCCTTCTCGTTCGTTTTAGCGTAGTAATTATTCAACGTGGCAATCACACTACCATATTTGTTCTTGTTAGCCGGCTTATTAGCCCAGATATTAAAATCGGCTTCGGCCTTAGCTTTTGTAGCAGCCGTTTTGTGTTTTGAGAGTGCATCTATCATACCCTGGCGGTTTTTCCAGTAGTTGGCTACCTGAGCATATTTAGAGGCATACTCCAGGCGTACTTTTGCATCCTTATCCATGTACACTTTCATTTTGTCCATGCCCAGTTTAGATGCCTCCACCCATGCCGGGTATGCATACTTAACATTTTGTTCTATACCGCCACTCGGCATCCAGCGGTTAGTTCGGCCCGGGTAGCCCAGTATCATGGCAAAATCATTTTCCTGAACACCTTTAAGGCTTACAGGCAGGTGGTGCTTAGGCACAAGAGGCACATTCTTTTCAGAATATTCTGCCGGATTACCGCTGGCATCTGCATAAATACGGAACATAGAGAAATCTCCCGTATGGCGTGGCCATTCCCAGTTGTCTGTATCGCCACCAAATTTACCAACACTTTCCGGCGGATTGCCCACAAGGCGCACATCTTTATAATCCTGGTACACAAAGTAGTAATACTCATTACCCTGAAAAAACGGACGTACCGATACTGTATACTTGCCGCCTTCGCTATTTTCTTTTTCTATAACCGCCATTTCCTGCTGTATGGCTTTCTCCCTTTCGGTTTCGGTCATTTTATCGTTAACTTTAGCCAATATGCGTTTAGACACATCATCCATGCGCACAAAAAAGCGCACATAAAGGCTCTTAGGCTTAAGTTCTCCGCCATGGTTTTTCGCCCAGAAACCATCTTTAAGATAGTTAGATTCTGGTGTAGAAAGTTCGGCAATAGCCTCATAACCACAATGGTGGTTTGTTAATACAAGTCCGTTGTTTGAGATAACCTCGGCAGTACAGCCACCGTTAAACTGTACAACAGCATCTTTCAGGCTGTGGTGGTTAATGCTGTAAATTTCTTCGGTTGTAAGCTGAAGCCCCATTTTTTGCATATCGCGGTGGTTAAGCCTCTCAATGAACATAAGGAACCACATGCCCTCATCTGCCCTTACGGGCATTACCATGACGAACATGGTTACAAATAAGATTAATTTTTTCATTTAGGTTGAGAATAAAGTTAGTGTTGCTGTAAGAATTATCAGGGCTTTCGCCTAAATTTTTATTTTTAGCAACGCGAAGATACTTTATTTTAAGAATTTGATAAAATAATGGTGCAGATAAAATGTGATGTCACGGTTTTTATGCCGAAGTCCCTAAAAGAAAAACGCTTCAAAATACAATTGCTGTACTTTGAAGCGTCCTTCTTATAAGTTTAGAGACTACTTTACCCCTTCCCGCTTCTTCTGCTCGTTAGTTGGCAGGTAGTTACGGCTGTTTACATGCGTATAATATTCCTGCAGAAAAGCCTTAAAGCGTTTAATGTTTATTATGTCGGCAGCCGTTTGCTTAGCTATCAAATTGTTTTTACCTAACGGGTCTGTATGGTAATCGGTCTTGGCAATTACCTCTTTTTCGTTAAACAGGTAGTAATAATCATCTGTTGTAAAGTTGAAGGCGCTGTTGCTAAAATTCACCACAAAATGATCTTTGGCTAAAGCCTTATCAAAATGGTCTTCGCCAAAGGCAAAGTACGGCTTATCATAATCCAGCATACCCAGCAGCGTAGGCATAATGTCTATGTGTTGCATAACCCTGTCATCCTTACCTTTAAACGTATTGTCTCCCGGTTTAAAGAATATGAGAGGGATGGCGTACTCGTTAGGCTGTTTGTTAAACTTATCGTTATCGGAACCCGACCCATGATCGGCAGTAATAATAAACAACGTATTGTTATACCACGGCTCGTTCTTAATGCTTTTAAAGAATTCTTTTAGCGAATAATCGGCATACTTTATCGTTCTGTGAATGGGAAGCGTACCCTCTGTAAATTGTTTTTCATATCCCGGCGGTATGCTGTAAGGATGGTGCGATGATAAGGTAAACACTGTGCCAAAGAATGGCTTTTTAATACCATTAAGCTTTTGATGCACATAAGGAAGGAATTTATGGTCCCATATGCCCCACTTACCGTCAAAATCATCAGTGCCCATTTCCGCTTCATATTCCTGACGTGAGTAAAACTGCTTTACGCCCGCTGTCTTGCCAAACGACACAAACCCCATAGACTCACGAACGCCGCCGTGAAAAAAGGCTGTTTCATAACCCATCTCTACCATACATTGCGGCAGGCCGTGGTAAGACGATACAGAGTTAGGCAATGATAAAAAATGCTCTTTAAACGATGGGATGGATGCCCAGATGGCCGGTAATGCATCTATAGATCGTAAGCCGCTCTGGTAGGCATTGGTAAACACATAACTTTCGTTAACAAGCGAATCTATAAAAGGCGTATTTGTTTGCTGCCCTTGTTTAAACTGGTCTGACATGCTCTTTATATGCGCCTTACCAAAACTCTCCAGTACGATAAGGAACACGTTTGTTTTTCGGTCTAAGGTAAACTGGTCACCCGCTGCAACTGTATGTGTAGTAGGCGCTAATTTTTGTGCTTCGGCATCATCCATATAGTGCAGGTTAGGCACTTTTTTAGATTTGCTCATGGTGCGCAACACACAAAACGGGTTGCTAAGCATGAGCGATGTATGCGAAGGGTTATCAGTATACAAAAAGGCATCGTTCATGGTTATAGGGAAAGACGCTGCCGAAAAAGTGGCTCCCCTTACAAAAAATATAACCGCTATAGCCATAACTGCCATGTACCCAAAATGAATGGGTATGTACTTTTTATTGCTCATTGCAGGAAATGCCTTTTGCTGAATAGCCTTATAGGCATACCACAACATAGCTACGAGAACTATATAAAAAACGAGACCGTACCAAAAATCGATTAAAAAATTAATTAGCAGCGCGCCAAAACTGTCTTCCTTTAGCAATACAAAATCTCCTAGTACTATACGTGCCTGCTTAAAGGGGTAGTAAAAAACGTCGGCAATGTTAATAAGCAACCCCAGGCTGTTGCCCAGCATAAAAAAGAAGAGCGTTACCTTTTGCCACAGCCTGTGCTCTGCTATACGTAAAGGAAACACAGAGAGAAATATAAACGGGAGGTTAATGTATAGTATAGAAACGGTATCAAACATCAGGCTGCCCCTCAAAAGATTCCAGGTGCCGGTTAGTTTTAAGGGGTCTATAAGCTTATCATTCCATACATAGAATAAAACCCTGCACAGCATAAAAACTATATATAGTACCGCAAGCCTGGCTAAAAGCACAACGAGCCTATTCTTAAAATGTAACTTCATGTTAGCTAAAATTTGCCTTTTAACGAGCAGGATCGCCCCTTAGTATTGACGGCGCAAAGATAATTTATTTTAAATTATTATTAACAATAGGTTAACCAATGTTAGCTTACATAAAGCATAGTGCGCTAACCCCAAGGCATAAAGATTTACTAAATGTGATTACTTTAAGGAATCGCTGCAACCATGTTAACTAACTTAGACATAACAAACAAAATCAAACTATGAGTACAGTAACATTTAACACCGAAGCCGGCGCGCAGCTTTTTGGCGGAATATCGCAGGCTGCACCTGACAAAGAGAACCTTAAGGCAAGCGAACTGCTTAATTTTGTAAAGAAACTTGGCCTTACTTACAAAAACATTAAGTTGTCTACAAGCGGACAAACAGTAACCCTGGAAGGTGAAGTAGACCGCATGGAGGAAGCCGAAAAAATTGCGCTTGCCGTTGGCAATGTGGGCGGTGTTGAAACCGTAACCAACAATATGAGGGTAACCATTAGTGCACCACCATCTAAGTTCCACACCGTGGTTAGCGGAGATTCATTATCGAAAATTGCAGGGAAATTTTATGGTGATGTACAAAAATACAATGTGATTTTTGAAGCCAATAAACCGATGCTCACAGATCCTGACAAAATTTATCCGGGACAGGTATTAAGAGTACCTAATGCATAACTTTTAGTAAAAGTGATTCTGCATTTACAGGGATTTCTCCTTCGTCGAAATGTAAAACGTTTACTGCTATTGCAGGGCGCTGTTCCATTTCTACGAAAGAGAAATCCATATTTTATATCGCGATTCTTAAACCCCGTTATACTTTGCTGATATTGAATCACTGCATAAAATGAGAAAAGCGCCAATTGGCGCTTTTATTATACTTCTACATTCAGCATTTGCCAAAGTTTATCTTTTAGTTCCATGAGTCCCTGTTGTGCTACAGACGATATCATTAAATACGGAATGTTTTTAAACGTAACATCAAGGTTAGCTTTCATTTCTTCCTTAAGTTCGTCATCCAGCATATCACATTTAGATATTACTATTACGCGTTCTTTATCTAATATCTCCGGGTTATAACGGCGCAGTTCATCAAGCAATATCTCGTATTCTTTTTCTATATCTGCAGCATCTGCCGGGATAAGGAAAATAAGTACCGAATTACGCTCAATATGCCTCAAAAAGTAGTGGCCTAAGCCTTTACCTTCGGCAGCGCCCTCTATAATTCCGGGAATATCGGCAATTACAAAACTCTGGTAATCCCTGTAAGAAACAATACCTAAGTTAGGCTTAAGTGTTGTAAATGGGTAATCGGCAATTTTTGGTTTTGCAGAGGTAAGCACCGATAACAATGTTGATTTACCAGCATTAGGAAAACCTACAAGGCCTACATCGGCAAGTACTTTAAGCTCCAGCAATATATCGCTTTCTTCTGCCGGCATACCGGGCTGGGAATAACGCGGGGTCTGGTTTGTAGAACTCCTGAAGTGCCAGTTACCAAGGCCACCTTTACCACCTTTAGCTATTATCCTTTTTTCTCCGTCTTCGGTAATTTCAAATAATATCTCGTCGGTTTCTTTATCGCGAACCACTGTTCCTAACGGAACCTCAATGTATTTATCTTCACCATCGGCACCGGTACTGCGTGCACTACCACCATCGCCACCGTGTCCGGCCTTAATGTGTCGTGCAAACTTAAGGTGAAACAATGTCCATAACCCCTTATTACCCACTAGGTACACGTGGCCGCCACGGCCGCCATCGCCACCATCGGGGCCTCCTTTTTCAATAAATTTTTCCCTGTGCAAGTGTGTAGATCCTTTGCCCCCTTTTCCTGAGGACACATATATTTTTACATAATCTACAAAATTTCCTTCTGTCATTTCTTTTAATTTAATGTAAAAGGCTGCGGATTAGGCGCAACATTTCAGTTTGCAAAAGTACATTTTTTTTATGAAATGGCATATTGGCTTTTATAGGTAATTAAAACACCACACTGGCACTGTTTATGCAGCGTAGCTTAATTATTACAACACTTAAATCAGCATGACAATAATCCCGTTGAAGGAAGGCATTTTTACAGTTACACCAACTAAAGATTTTACAAAAATTACAAAGGAACAAATAAACACTGCCGATAAGGCACTGCTTACAATGGCCATTTGCCCCTTTTTAATAATTCTGCCAGATGATATACTGCTTTTAGATGCAGGTCTTGGGTTTAAAGAAAATGACCAGCCTGTTATAATAAAGCTTATAGAGGAAGCAGGATATAATGCCAGCCAAATTACTAAGGTACTGCTATCGCACTTACATAAAGACCACGCTGACGGCTTAGGCTATATGGATAACGGCACATTTGTTCAAAACTTTCCGGACGCTGATATTTATGTACAGGAAAACGAATTGCATTATGCGTTAGACCAGGTTGCGAGCCACTCGTTTAACCAGGAAATTTTAGAGGAAATTGCAAATTTGCCTAATCTTGTCGTGATGACTGCTACTGAAGGTACTATCGGAAGGTACATAACCTATGAAGTTACCGGTGGGCACACGCCTTTTCATCAGGTATTCTGGTTTAAAGAGGATGGCCTAACTGCCTTTTATGGAGCAGACAACCTACCTCAGCGGAATTACCTGAAATTTCATATTGCCTATAAATCTGATTATGACGGCAAGAAGGCCATGGAAGACCGCCAGAAATGGGAACAACAGGCAAAAGATGAAAACTGGACAGTTTTGTTTTATCACGATATAAATAAAAATGTTATGCAATTTTAAAGCTCAATTTCTCACGTAAGGATAAATAGATTAAGCAATAGCCTGTATCGTTAAAAAACTCAGTTCTTTAAAATTTTTTATTACAACATCGGCGCCCGTAGTATCCTGCGGAAGGCCATGCCCACTCGTATAGCCTATGCAGTACACTCCTGCTGCTTTGGCAGCCTGAATGCCATTTGCGCTGTCTTCTATAATAACGCATTCATTTTTGCTATAGCCGGATTTTGCTACCGCCTCTAAAAATATAGCAGGATGTGGCTTAGAAAATTCAAAATCTTCACCGCTTATTACCTCATCAAAATAAGGATGTAAGTTAAAGCGCGTAAACACCTTTTCTATTTTACGTTTAGCTGCAGATGACGCCAGTATGAGCTTCATTCCGTTAGAGTGCAAATCAACAATCAGTTCTTTAACACCAGCCATAAGCTCGAGATCGTCGGCTTTATCAAAAACCTCGTAATAATATTTATACTTTTCATCAAGCAGCTGCTCCCGTGTGTGTTCAAGATTATAGAGGTCTTTAATCTTTTGCATATTGTTCTTGTCAGAACTGCCAATAAATGTTGCGTAAACTTCGTCGGGCACAACAATATTAAGCGATTTAAACAATTTGCCGTTAGCTTTGTAACCTATAGGCTCGGTATTAACCACTACTCCATCCATATCAAAAATTACACACTTAATCATAACTAAACTTCCAGATTAAAAAAAGACGCTGCAATGCAACGTCTTTCAAACTATTTTATATCACGAATTCTCTCAAAACTCAATTCCTTAAAGTCGGTAATTACCTCATTTGCCAGCGATGTATCCTGCAACGAATCTTCTTCGCTTTTGTAGCCTATGCAATACACCCCGGCAGCTGTCGCAGCTTTAATTCCGTTGGTGCTGTCTTCAATAACAATGCATTCCTGGGCGCTAAAGCCAGACTTTGATACTGCTTCAAGAAAAATTGCCGGGTGCGGCTTAGAAAATTCAAAGTCCTGCCCACTAATAATGTGGCTAAAATAAGGATACAACCCAAAACGGGTAAAAACACGCTCTATCTTAACCTTAGACGAGGATGATGCTAAAAGAATTGTCATACCATTTGTATGCAAGTCTACGATAAGGTCCTTAACGCCCGGCATAAGCTCCAGCGTAGGGTCGTTATCAAACTCGGTGCAATAGTAGTTAAGGCACTCTTCTAAAAGAACATCCTTATCTGTAGTTACATTATATTTATCTACAATCTTCTGGATTATGTTTTTGTCTGAGTTACCTATAAAGGTAGCGTAAACATCATCGGTAACGTTTATGCCTAACGACTCATAAAATTTTTTATTAGCTATATGGCTAAGCGGCTCTGTATTTACCACGACACCATCCATATCAAATATTACTGCCTTCTTCAATGTTATTGTATTTAAAATTTACTATCCTTCAGTTCAAACCTGCCGAAAAACCATGATCATATACTGCTACACCAGCTTTCTCACGGTCTCAGCATTAAGTTCATCAAAATGATTAATTGTCATATCTGCAATAGATATTTCCTGCAGTACAGAGTTCTCACTCTTGTAGCCTACGCAAAATATGCCGGCGGCTTTAGCAGCCTTAATACCATTTGTACTATCTTCTATAACAATGCATTCGCTAACTCGGGAGCCTGACAACTGTGCTGCGCGAAGAAAAATAGCAGGGTGTGGTTTAGACTGCGGAAATTCTTCTCCGCTAACTATATGGGTAAAATACTCATGCAGTTTAAAACGATTAAATATCCTTTGAATCGTAACATGCGAAGCAGATGATGCCAGTACGAGCTGTAAACCGTTTTCAAACAAATTTAAGATCAGGTTCCTTACACCCGGAAGCAGTTCGAGGTCGGCTTTTTCATCAAAAGCGTTATTAAAGATTTCGCGTTTAGATGCAATAAGAGCTTCTACCCCGTGGGGTAAGTTAAATTCTTTTATAAGTGCCTGGTACGTGTTTTTAGTAGAAAAACCTGTAAAGGTGCCATACATCTCATCGGTTACTTCTATGCCAAGCTCTTTAAAATGCTTGTGGTAAGAAAAATAGTGTACGGGTTCTGTGTCTACAATAACGCCGTCCATATCAAATATAACTGTATTTACCATAATTTTTATTAAAAGTCAAAAATACGATATCCTGCAGGAAGTAAAAAATATTAGTATTAAGAAATGCCTTTACGGGTTTAAGAAAATGCACTGCCCAAGCCGTAAACTTTGTTTAAGTAAAGCAGCAAATTAAACCTTTTGCCCTAACTTTAGTCTTACTAATAAAGCGTTCATTTTGCAGGAAGAAAAGGAATTTATAGCACAACTACTACACCCTAAAACGCAGGACACTGCCTTTAGGCAGCTTGTGGAACAATACAGCAGGCCGCTGTACAGCCACATTCGTACAATAGTGCTGGACCATGACGATGCCGATGATGTTTTGCAAAATACTTTTATAAAGGTTTTTAGGAACCTGGAGGGTTTTAAAGGAGAGAGTAAACTCTTTTCATGGATTTACCGTATTGCCACTAACGAGGCGCTGACTTTTATAAGCCTTAAGGCCCGTAAAAATCATATAACGAACGAAGAGGTAAATGAAAGAGCGCTTAACAGCCTGCAGGCCGACGACTATTTTGAAGGAGATGCGCTGCAGTTAAAACTATTACAGGCTGTAGCATCGCTGCCACAAAAGCAGCAGCTTGTTTTTAAAATGAAATATTTTGAGGATTTAAAATATGAAGATATATCTGAAATTTTAGGCACATCTGTAGGGGCGCTTAAAGCGTCTTACCATCATGCCGTAAAGAAAATTGAAGATTATATTAACAACCGTTAAACCTTTTATAATTAATAAAGTCTTAATGCCATGAATGATTTTAAGTTAAACGAAGGACGAAAAATAACACCGGGGTTTACCACGCCCGAAAATTATTTTGAAAGCTTTACCAACAGGCTCATGCAGCAGTTGCCTGTGCAGGAGGTTAAAGTGGTGCCGTTGTATAAACGCAAACCCGTATGGCTCTCTGCAGCTGCAGGATTTATTATAATGGCTACCCTGGGCGTTTTTTATAATACCACCACGGCCACAATAGCACCACAACCGGATGATGCCGCTATAGAGAATTACCTGGTGTACCAGGCTAACGTAAACTCGTATGACCTGATGCAGCACCTTGACCAGAAGGATATTGATGAGCTTGAAAAAAGTATTGTTATAAATGATGATGCCATTAAGGACTACCTTGCTAATGAAGATGTTTATATAAACGAATAACACTATGAAAACAAAACTGATACTCCCCTTATTACTCCTTTTTACCATAGTGGGCTTTAGCCAGTCGCACCAGGAGAAAAGAGACCAGATAAAAGCACTAAAAGTTTCGTACATTACTACCGAGCTGAATTTGAGCACGGCAGAATCAGAAAAATTTTGGCCGGTATATAATGTTTACGAACAAAAGATATACGAAATAAGGCACGAAAGACTTAGGCCTCTTTTTAAACAAATGGGCGACGGCGCGCTCGATAAAATGAGCGAAAAAGAAGCGCGTGTTTATCTTGATAAATTTCAGGCAGCAGATGAGGAGCAATTTATCCTGCGTAAAAAATTAGTAAACGATTTGAGGCCCATAATAGGATCTGTAAAACTTATTAAGCTTAAAAGAGTAGAAGACGATTTTAATAAAAAATTACTTGATAAGTATAAGGATAAAGACCGCGATAAAGAAAAAAGAGAATAACATACAGCTGTCTTTTTAAACTAAAGATCCGCCAAAAACATAGTTTTTGGCGGATCTTTTTATTTGATATATAAAGGGTTTGCTACTCCTTAATACTTCTTACAAGCACCTTATCTATCTTAACCCCATCCATTTTTACAACTTCAAGCTCATACAGGTGCCAAACAAGCTTCTCGCCTTCTTTAGGTATATAGCTAAGTTCTGTCATTATAAGGCCGCTTACGGTTGTTACCTCATAATCGGTAGTAAGCTCGTCCAGGTCAAAATAGGTTAAGAAATCATGCAGCGGGTAGTGCCCGTCTACAAGCCACGTACCATCGTCGTTTGCCACAAGCTGAAACTCATCATCATAAAAGTCTGAGGCGTCGCCCACTAATGCTTCGAGGATGTCGTTAAGGGTTATAATTCCCTGAAAAACACCATACTCATCTGTAACCAGTGCATAATGCACTTTTGTTTTCTTGAATATCTCCAGCGCTTTATAAGCCGATGTATGCTCTATAAGGTATACAGGCTCTATATTAATGTCTTTAAGGCTAAAATGCTCTTTTTCGTAATTAGCAAAGATATCTTTTAGCAGTACTACCCCAATCACATCGTCCAGGCTGCTGCCCTCGCACACCGGGTATACCGAATGCAGCTCTTCGAGCATGGTTTCGCGAATGCTGTCTTTAGTAAATGTGGTAGAAAGATAGGTAACAGATTTGCGGTGCGTCATTAAGGAGTTTACCTTACGGTCGCCAATATGGAAAACGCGCTCCATAATATCGTGCTCTATTTCCTGTACCTCGCCACCCTCTGTACCTTCTTTAATAATTGCTTTAATTTCTTCTTCGGTTACCTTACCATCTGCCGTAGGGCGAATGCGGAAAACTTTTAAAAGAAAATCAGTAGATGATGTTAGTAACCATATAAACGGCGCGGTTACTATAGAGATGTACTTCATGGGCAATGCCACCATCTTTGCAATGGTTTCCGGAAAGTTAAGCCCTATCCTTTTAGGAAGGAGCTCACCCAGTACCAAAGAAAAGAACGTAAGTATTACTACTACGATACCTACAGATATATTATCGGCATATGGTTTTAAAACCGGGAAGCTTTCTACAAAGACCTTTACATCATCTGTTACTTTATCGCCGGAGTATATACCGGTTAAAATACCTATAAGTGTTATACCTATTTGTACAGTAGATAAAAATTTATTAGGCGAATTTGCCAGGTCCAGCGCGGCCTGCGCACTGGGATTCCCTTTCTTGGCTGCGGTTTCAAGGCGGCTTTTACGGGCAGATATCAACGCGATCTCAGACATGGAGAAAACGCCGTTTAAAAGAATAAGAAAAAATATTATGGCTATTTCCACAATGGGGGGTTTAGGTTAGAGCGTATCGATTACCGAACTTAATCGACTTGTAATTTCGGCTATTTCGCCAATTCCGTTTACCGGAAAGTATTTGCCCTGTGCTTTATAATA
>Ga0265798_10001001_pt1 | contig 45058 bp, 47 predicted proteins | sample P3T30metagenome_FD_192430 | JGI IMG/M metagenome (GOLD analysis project Ga0265798, IMG submission 192430) | Plant litter microbial communities from East Loma Ridge, Irvine, California - P3 T30 | ecosystem: Environmental > Terrestrial > Plant litter > Unclassified | place: USA: California... | reverse complement strand
GGGTGCTCATCTGCGAACAGCCAGACCGCAGCTGGCATGTGGCGTTCGAGTATTGGTAGTGCATCTTGCAACAGCTTGTCGCCAGCCCAGAGTAGGAAGCCTACACCTACTGGCAGCATGCCATCGGCCGATTGTACTTTGAGTAGTCGTTTCGATTGCTGCAACTCATGCTCCAGGGTCGAGGCATCACTGCCGGCTCCGATGAAGCCCAAGCCACCTGCATTGGATACTTCACATGCCAATTTGGACAGCGCGATCAGGCGCATGGGCGCTCCCGCAATCAGAGGCGTGGAGATCCATGGGTATTCGCTTTGAAGTTGATCCATTGTTGTTGTGACGGTCCGTCGCGCGCCTTCTCGAACGACAACTTCGCTCTACGTCTCTTGAACGACGCGACCATCAACATCGTGCCAACAGCCTTTTGCACACTCGACCGAGGCTAACTGGTCAGTCTCACCATCATCACCCCGTCGAGCGTCTCCGCTCAAGCGCCATCTTCCTCCGCATTGTCACCTCCACTTATTTGAGCGACTCGGAGAGCATTCGACTTAGGGAAGGTAAGCCGAGCCCGGCCCTCGACACTTTCAACCTCACATCACTCACATCACCTTTGAAGCAAGCGATCAGTCGCTCTTTCCTTCACTGACGCCGTTGTTTGCCCCTCCCGCCGCCGCCGTGCATCATCCCGAGACCGGTGTCGCGACATCAAAATGAACGCTCCCGACAGGTACGTTAAAACACCACCCGCTCCAATCAATCTCCCGGCGCAAAAAGCATATCACGCGCAACACAAAAGAGATGGACTACAACGAAGATCACCCTGCGGTGGAGATCAATATGGATGTTCCTATCGTCTTCACTGTGCGCGAAGTCCGGGCTGTTCGTCTCAAAAGGCCGTCCAGTCCAGCTCTGTATTCTCAAAGCCTCTCGACTAAGCGCTCAGGGCATCAAGGCGAGCAGAGTCACTTGCACGTCCCTCAGGGCACTCAGCGCACTACTGGATACCTTTGGACCACAAAAATCAGGCCCCAAATTGACATTCCTGACAGGCACGAGCTGTTCCTTCTCGGAGATGGCGAGCGCAAGATCGAGATGGAGACGGTGACCCGTAAGTCTATGTGCCTTCACAAAGACGATCGCATGCAGACTGCTAACAATTCCTATCAGAGGTCGCCAACGCCGCTCTCTTCACCTTCAACAAGGAGGACCACACCCTTGCTAACATGCTGCGCGACAAGTTGTTCCGCATGGAGCACATCACCTTCGCCGCCTACAAAGTCCCGCACCCTCTCTTCGCCACGTTCCAACTCCGTGTCCACACCGACGGCGAGATCACTCCCAAGGCCGCCATTATCAAGGCCTGTGGTGAGCTCATCACCGAGCTCCAGGAGCTCGACCAAGAGTTCACCAAGGAATTCGAGCTGAAGAAGATGGCTGCCAACGTGCCCAACGGTGGACTCGACATCTAAAAAAGTGCCTTTACTGGCTACGAAAGATGTGTCTGACGAAACGAAAAAGGGGAAATTGGCGATGCTGCCTTTGGTGCATAGCGACGGCGTTTTGGGGGCGAAAGAAAACTGAAGCCATCGAAAGGGAAGGCGTGGGCAACGGTTCGCGAGTTTCCGTGGTACTTGATACCTGTTATTGGCCTGTTCTCTTTTACGGCCTTGGATGATACCCATTGAGTGAACTTTTTCTTACTCTACGTATTGCTTCAATGGATTGTTTGAACTGACACCTTGACTATCCTATGGGAATTATGTCCTTTGACGTCGTGTACTGTCCCACATCAAAAGCTGGCCGTCTGTTGTCTAGCTTGTGAAGGATTTGTGCTTTGTCTATTACGATCACTATGTTGAATTGCGTCTGTATCGATCCCATTGTTCATTGTTCTTGTCTCGAGCTAGTCACCATAATGGGATGAGCCGGAGCCTTCGATTGGGAGGCCGGTTCGACATTGTGGATGTTGACGACTCGAGTTCCATCATGTTCTGCAGCTCTATGTCGCTGAGGATCATCGGGAATAGTAGGAGATACTGCCAAACGTGTGTGCGTTACTAAGTGAAAGCATCCAATCAATCCCTTGTGCAGCAAACTTGTGCCGAAGTGCAAGGTGGCAATCGTATACGAGTGATCATGAAGCTGACGTGACTGTCTCAGAAGGATGTACATCTCTGTGAGAGTCTGCACGTTTCTCAGCGGCAATGCAGAGGAGCTCGTCAATATCCATCAGGCGAGCCAGTGCTTTCAATCGTTATTTTCCGCGTGAGTATCGAAAACCATCTACGCATATGGCAAGTGTTTCTTACCAGAAAGGAAAAACGAAACCTCGGTACGAGCCTAATGTGGTGATTACCACACGATTTCCTTCTTTCTGCCTTTTCCCTTCCTCGATCTCTTTTCCCCGCGAAAACACGCATTGTTTCTAGAGTCCGTTTCAATTCATCCATCATGTATGCGTATCATCTGCCGTTTCAAACATTTTTCTTCATCCTTTAGATTCCCAGAATGTGGCCCAAATTCACCCAGACTTGCTTCGTCGAGCTACACAGCTTTCCCTTCTTGCAAATAACGTCCAGTGTCGCTCGCGGCGAAAGAGAACGGGCTTTTGGTCATTTCGGGGCTACGTGGGCTCATCGGGAGCGCGAAGAGATCGTCTTCGTCTTGAGGAGCGGTGCTGGAGGGAGGTACCACTGCCGCTTGTGGTGCTGGTGGTCGTGCAAAAGTGGCTTCTTCGAAGGATTGGAAGCCTCCGGTTGAGCCAGGGCCGTTGTTGGATCCCAATGCGTTCAAAGAGCCAAGACCCGCCTGGCGCTGCTGCGCCGCGAAAGAGTCGGGTGGTCTCTGAGCTTGCATGCGGCGCGGTTGCTGTTGCGGTTGGCCTAGTTGTGGTGCTGTCGCTGCCGATGCTGGCGCTATCGAAGGCGTTTGTGAAGACTTCGCTGCGAGCGACGAAGGGTTTGGCATGCCTTTCAGCGCTGCGAAGGCCCCGAAGGATCCCACTGCTACATCTGAGCTTTCAGGGCTGAGTGGGTTGAACGTGTCGGCGGCTTCTGGTGGGTTTTTCGCCAGGGACGAGCCGCCGGGGCTCAGTGCTTCTGTCGTTGTGCCGATCCGAAGTCCCTTCAGTTTGTCCATAAGCCGTCCACCGCCAGGAGATCTTGGGCTCGTAGGGCTGTTCAACGTGTTGCCGCCCTGCTGCTGTTGCACTTGTGAGGGTATGGCAAGGCCCGAGGGTTTCGACATGACGCCAAAATTGGCTTCAATCCACTCTTTCTCCGCTACCGCCATCTCTAACCCAACTCCCTCCGCGTTGTCTCTCGCCTCCGCGTCGATTTCCTTCTGCAGCACCTGCAAACGCTTTTTGGCCCAAATCGTATGCAAAACACCTTTCTTGCCTGCCTGTCGCGCCGTAGCTCCTAGCTCGGGGCTGAAGATCGCCGGCAGAGGGTTTGTTCGCCAGTTCACATGCCCTTTTTGCAATCTCACAGTAGTAGGAACCGCTACGCCCGCGCCAAGAAGGAAGTACAGCCTGTTTACAGGTGCTGGTGCAGACAATTCGGCGGTGTTGTCTTTGGCGTTGTCGTTCTCATTATCCTGCGCGTGTTCCCGCGCCGGCAGCACTGTCCGCTTGCCCTCCCAGCTGATTTCCCAGTCGCCCTCAATGTCCCGCGTGGTATCGTCGTCTTCCCATTCGACCATCAGCACTTTGGTGCCCTCTTTGCTGCGACCCGGCTCGAATTCGAAGCGGGCGAGCGCATTGCTGGAGCTGAGAGAGGGAGATTCCACATCGTCGGCGGATGTCGCTGAGGAGAGGACTGCGCTGGCGGAGGAAGTGTCGACAGGGTTGAAGGGCGGCCTCGTGGTTGTCGGTGCGCTCATGTTTGGGATTATTGATTGACGCGTCAGATGTCTATTCGTGGGTATAGAGTTTGGTCGATCGATAGCTTGTTGTCGTTCTGCCGTGCCGTGTGTTGAAGGAGCGTGAAGTGACTGAGTTGGCGAGCTTAGTGGACTTTGAGGAATTGGTGGTGATTGTGGTGCACGGCGGTCGTTACTAAGTGGCCCCCCTGCTGGCGGTTCCCTGTTGTGATGTGGCTAGCCGAGTACTCGCGATTTGGTAAATCATGCCCTACTTGGGGTTAGAGCGGCGCACAGTATATACAGCTAAGAGTGACGAGTCTTAGTCGTCGTCGTCGTCAACAATAGCACGGATCGTTGTAGGCGGTATAGAAGCAGTACGTGGTAGGTACAGTATGCATGCAAAAGTGAAGAGCTTCCTACTGGGTCTGACTGACGTGCAGACGACGCGGTCTTACGGTACGCACACATACGAGGCAGTTCATTTCTTTCATGGGCTGGTGCATGATGCATCCCATCTTTAGCCCATCCCACCTTGCGCCGCTTACACCACCATGCTACCACTACCAGGTCCAGGCCCCCGGACACCTCGCACTAGACACGAATCGAGGACAAAGACTGGGCTGGTATACATGTTATAAATAGGTAGAACCTACCTAACCGTCTTGTCGGCTCGGATCGGGCAAATCCGTCGGCCTTTGCTCTTGTAGGATGGAAGGATTCAACATGGTTTTCCACCAGCATGACTACTACTGCATCTTGCATCTGCATCTAACGGTAACATATCTTTGCCCCATGTCCATGGATTGACGCGTCACTCCGATCTGTTCTGATTCCTTCTTTCCCTCATCGTCTAGCCCCACGATCTTGGCGTGCATGTATTTGGTCTGCGGCTTACCGACACTAGGTACTCCAAAGATCATCGGCACCACTACTGCACCTCGCTCTTGTCCTTTCTTCCACCTTTAGCGCCCCTCAACTGTTCTGTCAACGGTTCCAACTCCGGAGCACGTCCGAAGTAGTGAGCGTGGGGTGTCATTTGGCATTAACACCATGCTACCATAGCGATGCGGTCTCCGCCTTGATGGAAGGAGAGGGAGGGAGCAAAAGCAAAGAGCTTCGAGGCCTTGCTGCAGCAAATCTGCTTTGCAAGCCGATTGCCGGATGTTTCGCTGATTCGCATGATGATCATTCTAACGAAAGACTATACCGGTGGTCTTCGTACGTCGGCAGGGCCTAGGAGTCGTTAGCAACAGTGATCGATCGCCGGAGTCACACCGGTAGTGTAACATGTAGCGAAGAGTGCACTACTTACATCTGACACAGCCATCTTCGCATATACCTCAGACTTGGCCCGGAAGCGTTGGTCGTCGTTGTTCGCAGCAGAGCTCTCGCAGACTTGCAACGGAACCTTCAAGGACAATCCCTTGTGTTGCAATCCCCGGACTTTCACCTTGACCAGCAATGTGTAGTCGCGGCTAGCCAAGACATGCGAGAAGGTAGGTACAGCCCCTTCTGATATCTGGACCGGGATCGGGATGGTTCCCGAGTGACCTCTCCGATGCTTTTTGCTGGCGACATTGCGGACTCCGTTGCGATCCGTTGCACATACTTCAAAGGTACCCAAAGTTTTGATTTCCAGCGCTTCGTCACCTGCGCTGTGGTTGCCGTCTCGAACGACTCTGGTACCAAAACGTGTTCGAGCTTGCAATCGATACTCGACCTCAACCCGCCGCCTCCCAAGTTCAAACTCATCGTCGGCGTCGCTCGAAGTCTCCCAGCCCACGTGAAGCTGGCCCGTGGTCTGACAGCAGCCAGAAGTGTTGCGCGCGACGACAGTCGAAGGCTCCCCCATCGCCACGCTCAATCTGGCAAACGACTTTGAGAACCTCGATCGACGGATGTCAGCAGAAGCCGTGACGAGCTTTGTTTTCGACGTTGTCTCGGAATACTCCGGCGGGTCGCTGTGCGGCGCAGTCGTGATCCTGATCCTACGCTTCGCGGATATCGTCCGGACAGCTGTCTCGTTGTCCACGCGGTATTGCAGGGTGGCTTGCAGGTAGTATTCGATCAGCGGCTGTGCGTAGCTTCGGCCCCATGGGTCCAGGTATAGAGAGCCACTTTCGCATGACGGCGGCAGCCTGTTACTGATACCGGATTTGTTCACAGGGTCTGTTGCGAGCTCTGGCAAAACGAATGTGGTGGGCTTGGACAGCTTGTTTCCGGCTTGTGTTGCGTTCAATGCTGGTAGAGATTGGGAGAAGCCGGCGCTCTGGCTGAGGTGGGTGTGGATTATGGTCTGGTAGATGGCTGGGCGGTGGGTTGGGTGGGTCCATACTCTTGTTTCGCCTGAGAGAGGGGAACGATGTTAGCCTTTTGTTGAAAATTCGTATACACGGGTTGATGCGGGTCGGTGGGTGAAATTGACCTACCTATGAGAGAGCCGTGGAAGGACAACGCTTCGAACGATCTGTGTTTGTGGACCTCGACAACGGCGGGGATGATGTCGCCTGGTCTGTACAAAATGTCTGTTCGCTGGGTAGTTGTATGATCAGCCTCTGGGTCTCGACAGTCCAATGCCCTGATCTTCAGGGAGACAGTCGGGCCGCTGATAGACAAGTTGGAAGCCATGTGGATTTCGGCTTGACGTTGCGAATGTGAGTGAACCACGTACAGAAGACCGCTGATGGTAAGACTTATCAGTTGACTGAATGAGATTTTGGTTCGAACACAGCTCGTGCAAAGGCGAATGATTAAACTCAGCGATTGAAGTCGATTCATGAACTGACGGTACATTATATCTATCAATAGTCCAAGCCTAAGCTTAAAAGGCGAGAAAGAGATTCGGCGAATTGGTCTGCAAGCACCTGGCATGCACGTGAAAGCTTGCTTTGATTACTAGACTTTGTTGTTGGGCGTCAAAGTTGACGACTCGACCGTCATTCCAAAGCCATGCTGGTTGGGCACATGTTGTTTGGCTCCAAAATGACGACTCTCCTGTTCGATATCTTGAAACGCTCGGGTGTCCCTCTTGAGATGACAATCAAACTTTACACGGCGAGCCAAATCCCTCGAATCTTCCTGATTTCGAGCGACTAGCAATACGAGCTAAGTCCAGTATCTTGCTTCGAGAAGGCGAAAGCTCGCTTTCTAGAAGCGAATGAGGTATTCTACAAGGCTCCACATCTTGGGTGGTTGACAGTGGCTCGGAGTGGTGGTCAATTGGTGTTGTTTTCTAGCCCATCAGATAATAGAAATCCAAAGAGACAGTTCGATAGTCTTTATCGTCAGCGTAGATGTGCGTCAAGCTGTGACTCAATAAATGCTGTATTGATAGAGTTGAGTGACATGCGACTTCTACCATGGTGAGACTATCGGTTCCTCTGGACATTCGTTAGCGCCGGATATCCCGCGGCCAATCAGACTTGTGACAGCTCTGAAAAGTCCAGCATATGAGGTCCGATCAGGTGATTTTGACATCAACATGCCTTGAATCATATCAAACCCAGGCCTCCACTTGTTTTGGCTGTTTGTTGTTGCGTTGGATATCCTACTACCTACTGATGTCCTCCGGTCTTAATGGAAGCCAAGAAAGCATGTTCGGCGAAAACGGCGACGAGAATTCGCCGGATGTTTCGTCCTACATCTCCTCACAATCGTCAACAAAAATAATGCCTCCTGCAGCTCGCCCATACCGGTCTTCAAAACGTAACAGGCCTTGTGACCGGTGTCGTGAGACGAAAATTCGATGCCAGGTCATCACCGGGTCCCAATGCGCAAAATGCCAGCGTGACGGACTCCACTGCAGCTTCTCTACGCCTGATAGAACACGCCTCGGATATGTACAACATGCCGAAGGCTCAAGAACCCCGACACCCGCTGCAGGCCATAGTCATGAGTCCTCGCCGGGAGTTCCGTGGTCGCGGAGCCCAATCATCTCAACGACAGCAGGGTCAGCATTGCAGCATACCGATCTTCCTCTGCCTACCCAGCCCACTCCTCCGAAGATACAAGAGACCGACATACAGTTCAACACCCAATTCTCTCAGAGCTTAGAAGCGATGCAAGATTGCTCGGCACAGCTGTTTGGGTCTTCCTCAGAATCAGACCCGTGGCTATTGCGACATTGTAAATTTGACGATTTCGGCATTCGATCTTTCCAGAATACACGTTACCGAACTGCTGGCGGCTTGCCACTTGCACAAAAGATCCCGATTCATCTCATCATAGAGCCCAATGAGCTTCATGAGACGGCGAAAGAAGAGACAAGAGCATTCGACAGACAAATAGCCTCCCGTGCCGACCTCGATCGCGTCGTACCGCTGGACTGTGGTCAGAGACTCGTTGCGCTGTAAGTGTATGGGTTGCTTAATCGTTTTGAACGCTCATAGCTGACATTCAGGCCAGATTTTGCGATCATGTTTTCCCAATGCTTCCCGTGGTTTCTCGCTTCCAATTAGGCATTACTCCCACTAACCGTGTACCACCCGCGGCGGCTCTACAACGGTGTCCATTGCACTTGCTGGGAGCCATGTACGCACTTGCCTTAAGATTCATCTCTTACGATGAGCACTGTGTTGTATGGCATGCCCAAACGTCACTTTCAACAGACGTTTTGTGGAGATTTGTTTACGAGGAACTCCAGGAGCAGATACATCAGCCTCAAATGTCTGTTGTACAAGCAATCTTGCTGTACCTCCACAAGGAGCCAGCGGATGAGAAAAGGTATTCGCTGACCGATACGCCCTTCACCTGGGCGTGGACGGGTAAGCTCGTCGGCCTTACTACGTCGCTCGCTCTCCACACCGAGTGCTCCATGTGGGCTATTCCTAGCTGGGAGAAGCGCCTGCGAAGAAGACTCTGGTGGGCCGTCTACGCGGAAGACAAATGGCGATCGTTGTTGATGGGTCGTCCTCCGTATATTCATTCTGAAGAGTGGGACATCGAGGAGCTGGACGCCTCTCACTTTGGCACCACCTTAGCTGATCTAACACAGAAAGAGCACGTTCCTTTCCAAAGCTTTATCGGCCTAACACAGATCGCCGAGTCTGTACAAGAGACTTTCTATTCTCTGAGGGCATCTCAAAAGCTTTCAGTCGACATGGGCACATCAATCCAAGTGGCGAGACCTCTGCTGGAAAGACTAGAAGCCTGGAGATCCTCTTTGGCAGAGTACAGCCGCCTTCCGGACGTGCCATCTGATATTACCAGCGGCAAGGCGGAGACCTGCTCATCGCTACATTTTGCCTACCACATCCTGGTGATATATGTGTACAGAGCCCTATTTCGCCCTATGGTACAAAACTCGACGCCGCCGCATGTCATAGATCTCGAGGAACCAATCATCTTCGACAGCTCTCTCGACCTCGCAGACTTTAATTGGGGCACTCCTGGTCTGGCAAACGCGACACCATTCCCGGCACCCGACGCCGCTGATGATTCGCGCACGAAAATTGTGGAAGATATCACGAGGGCGGCAGCCGAATGTGCAGCAGGTATGATCAATCGCGTGCGCCGTCTCTCATTCAGCGACCTCAGTGGTTTCTGGCATTCTTGTAAGTTCAATTCTACAGTACACCCATGGCGTTCCTGTCTTCAACGACTTAACTAACGAGTCAAACCTGCAGGGTCACGAATCGGCTTCGCGGTAACGTCCAATTTCCTTGTCCTTCTGGTGGTTCAAGCACCAAACGTCCAATGTGCCCTAAAAGCCAAACAGTTGCTGGATGTCTGGACTCAAACGCTCACGGTCCGGTGCACTCTGTGTCCTATGGTACGACTGGCGCTGCTCCGACTGAACTCATTGAACTCGGCTGGACTCTCGGAGACTTTCCATCTGCCTTCGCATGTCGAGCAAGCACTGAAACGAGACTCATGATTCGCATGGCGGTTGTAAGAAAAGCTTCGCAGACCCACAGGTGCCATGTTCAGAAGATTTTGGACACGTCAATCTCCTTGATGCTCCAGCGATGCAGTGGCTGACGTGATGAGAATAAAGCCATTGTACGTCGTCAGCACAAAGGACATTTGAACAACAGCTTCACTTGAATGGGTCTCTTTGTTCACCAATGTGTCGTCTTTGAAGTCGACACTCTTTGTTCACATTCACATACAATACCCGCCCTAAGCACAAAAGTGACACCGCGGCCTTGACTGGAAAACATCTTGCTCTCATCATCGACTCTCTCTTGCAGGAAAGTGCTCTGGCAGTACTTCCTCTGAACTCCCCAAAAAACAAGGAGCCGTTCAACAACCACAAAAACACCCAAAAACTACCGTCGCGAACATGCATCTTCACACGGTCCACACCAGCAGCTACTACTCGGCTTCCCCGAGCACCACCAACACCACCTCCACAGCATCCTGTCTCAACGTGTCCATGATCTCCAGAGTCATGAACGGAATCCAGTCCTGTGCTAATGCCGTGAGCACATCCAACAGCAGCGCAGCGTACAACGCCGGCACTGCAACCCCAGCCCAGTCCACCCTGCACGCCCGTAGCGACACCTCCAGTAAAGGTCTGAGCACCGGCATGATCATCGGCATCGTCATCTTCATCATCGGCTTCCTTGGCGTCTGCGTCGCCCTTGTCTGCCACGGCCGGGGCGGCTCAAAAACGACGAGCAAACAAAATGCCCAACATGCGAAAGAACACTATGACATTGTCATGCAGCGGTACAAAGGCGGCACCGGCCTCAGCGCGCCGCCTCGCGTCCACGCCGGCAGAGCTAGGGCTCCTCAGTTCCCTGGCCCTCGCAACGGTTTCGCTCCGGGTTCCTCGCGCAGCGGCTCTTATGGTCCCAGCCCTTACGTCGGAGGTCCGACTATGGGCGGAAGGAGTATTTACCACTGATCTGATCGACAGCATCGCTTTACGGAGATAGGGTATCTCCAGGGCGGGGTTGAGGAGGAAGGAAGGTAAGTATCCTCGGCAGGAGAGTCGGTCATTCGAAATGCACTTTTCCCGTCGAGACGTTAATGAATTAAAAGAAAAAAATCTTCAAAGTATTGGATTGCGTTACATCCTTCCCTTAAAGTGCCACTGTCAGAATTCTCTTTGTATCTCAAGCCTCTCCGATGCGAACACGTTAAATAATCTACTTATCTCTAGCCAAATTTATTGAAAGATGTCTAGCTAAATGTCAAGTAGATATCAGGAGCTTACTCAAACATAAGGGGAACTCAAGTCGCACATGTCTTTGAGGATTCCATCCGCTCGTTCGTACTCCGACTTCCAGCATTTGGCGATGATGATGTCGATGCACGATGCCAGACTTAGATCGGCCGGGTACTTTCTTTCGCGAAACCTCGCTTTGATTAAGTCGTGGTGTGCATGTACATCTAGTTCTGCGAAAGGCGGATGCCCATGCCAAAGGTGGTACAACAGTGTCCCGACAGCAAAGATGTCCGTTCTCGGTGTGAATTCGTCTTCGCCCGCGTCTGGATGACGCGACTTCGCATCCTCCTGGGACATGGTCTCAAGCTCAATGCTTCCATCGTCGCGGTATAGTTGTCCTTGAAGATCGCCGACCTTCGCAACCATTTCAGAGGTCATGAAGATGTTGCGGACGTGCACATCGCAATGGATGTAATTCCGTTGGTGGAGAAAAGTCAGACAGCCGACGACTTGGTTGCCGATGAGCGATTTCTGACTATCGGTCAGGATGAAAGGCCCTTCAATCAGATCGCTCAAGACTCCCCGTTCGCAATACTCAAGGAGCAACCCATCCTCGTTGAAACCTTTATATGTTACCAGATTCTCATGGAGGCCGAGAAGAGCATATCGATCTGCCTCCTCGCGCAGACATGACATAGTCTCCGGCGTCTTGTGGTGCGGGTATTTCAGCACAGTTTGACCGTCTTCCAAGATTCCGACAAAGAAATGTCCCGAAGTTGCAAGGTACTCCTGTACGCCATCGGGTTTCCAGAACGAGACGTGATTGGTCCAGCCTCGCGAAATCGCCTCCGTGTCCGTGGCCATGATCTGCAGGAAAGGTCTGCAAGTGGTAAACCTGGTCAGTGTGTCTGGGATAGGAAAGTGGTAGAATGGAAGAATGATTTTTGATTCGGGATCTTAGGTGGCATTTTATATTCGACGCGTTGAAGATGTTTTATCTCCTAGCCGCACCGAATCGAAGCACGTGAATCTACACTCTATTAGCGGATCCCTTGCAAACGCTTCGAGAGCCGATGCCCATCGTTTCACCGATGCAGGGTGCCCTATCGATGTCAACCCATCGGCGCTTCGCTGTCGGTTTCCATGCACGACTTTGCTCTGCAACATGTAAGCGATATACAGGGGCGTGCAAGATACCCCTCCTAAACCCGTCGTGAAGTATAGCGCTAGGTGGTGTCGAGACGCCGCGAATCCGTCGCAAGGCCTCGGATGTCCCAGCAGAGAAGACCGACATGCTGGAGTATCAGCCAGCGGCGATGCTTATAAATCCTTCGAGCCCTTCGAGTTCGCGTCACCATCAGGCCTGGTGGTCAGATTCTTGGTGCAATTGTACAGCGCAGCATCCACAATCTGCTCCGGGGTTTGCGACTCCGCATGCGTGACAATTGGGATGCCGAAGGTGAAGATGGCAGCGAATATGTCGAGGGATATCAAACCAACTGCGGCGCCTTCGCGCACGATATCCTTCCTGACGAGATGGATGGTCACGAAGATCAATATGAGGCTGAGCGCCGCGGGGATGTCTAGTTTGCTTTCATGTTAGGAAGATCCCCATGAGTTTGAGGCCTCGCCGAGAGTCAATGATAACTTACAAATCCAGTTTTTTTGCAACGTCGTCTTCGCTCGCGCGTCTTCATGCATCTTGGCTAACATTACCTCGCGGTAGATGATCCAGCCGTCTTCATGGCCGAAGATGCGGAGGTACATGGCAGGCGAATAGCTCCGCAGTTCTTGGCCGCTGCCGAGTTTCCAGTTGGCGACGACGGGGCGGACATAATCTTCGGGAATCTTTCTCTTTGTGGTGAGAAGATAAGTCAGATAGGTTCGAATCTCTTCTGGTGAGGCGTCTGGTGAGGGCGTTGAGATTTGCTGGTCGGCGTTTTGTTGGTCGGGGCTTTTCTTCTCAAAAAGTAGAGGTTCTTGATCTTTGATGGGGTCCATGTCCAAGGAAGTGAATTGTAGCGCAGGTCCTGTGTTCGATGTCAATCGTCGAGAAGAAAAGTGAAAGAGCAAGGTTGTCATTCAAAGTGGAATCGCAGCGGACCCATGGTGAACTCCACAAGGATGATCAACTACATGTACTGATGGCTGACCTGACACGTTCGGACGCTCACCACTTAGCATTCACCTGCAAGGGCCAACATCTGACGAGGCGAGTAATCATATTCATGTGTCTCGCATATTACTGCTCTCGATAAGGTAAGTAGTATCGTTTGCTGATAAGTTAGTACAATATAGTACTTGTGGTCTGCAGGCCTCTCAAAAGACGCCGACGAAGGCCCGGGCTGTCTCGACTTCCACGCCGGCCGGCCACAGGTGCAGTGCAGTGCAGGCGACTTCACCAAATCGAATAAAATGCGCCCAAATGCCCTCCTCTCGTTACCTGCTCCTTTGAGGAGGCTGCTAGTGAACCAGTCCTCACTACGCGCCGCCGTCAACACCACACATTCGGCCCGCGCCCATAGCACCGACTCAACCTCCAACACCTCCAACACCTTCAACAATGGCCAGCCCGGCAGCTCAGTCAACGCGACCGAGGTCTCCCACTTCAACACCCTCGCCTCTTCCTGGTGGGATCCCCATGGCTCGAGTCGTCTCCTCCACCTCATGAACCAGCACCGACACCCATTCATCAACCGCTGCCTGAGCACCGCGCCGCCGCTCGCCCCAGGCTTGAAGCGCAAATACCTAGACATCGGCTGCGGCGGAGGCATTTTCGCAGAGTCCGCCGCTCGCCTGCCCACCACACACTCCGTGACCGCCGTAGACCCTACACCCGAAGTCATCGCCGTCGCGAAACGCCACCAGCGCACCGATCCGCTGCTCTTGGAGCCCGGCCGCCTCACTTACCACAACATCCCCATCGAGGCGCTACCCTTGCCCAAGACGCCGTCCGAGGGCTTCGACATCGTCTCCCTCTTCGAGGTCATCGAACACATCCAGCAGCCTGCGCCCTTCCTGCGTTCCATCCTGCAGCACTTGAAGCCCGGCGGCTGGTTCATCGGGTCTACGATCGCACGCACGGGTACAAGCTGGTTCACGACTAAGTTCATGGCTGAAGAGGTGTTGAGGATGGTTCCGAGAGGGACCCATGACTGGAACCAGTACATTCAGCCATACGAGATGAAGGCGTGGGCGGACAAACAGCCGGATCTTGAGAGCTGGCAGGTTATGGGTGTGGTGTACGTGCCTGGTTTTGGCTGGAAAGAGGTTCAGGGTAGTGAGGGATATGGCAATTACTTCTTTGGCGTGAGGAAGAAGCCTTTGGTCGAGTAAGGGAGGCGACCATGGCTTTGAGAACTGTGAGCGGCCTCTCCTTGTTGTACAATACATGTATTCTAATGTATATATCATTGATGCCAGCGTCAGACGGGACCAACTTGTGATCGTATAAGCGTGCTGCAACAGCAGGCCGGGCACGAGCGCAACATTCACATCTAATGACTGGCAATTTTCTGTCTATTCTGCAGATTACCGCTTTTCTGAGCTGCGTACCAACGCCACCGACAACCCGATCGAAGGTAACAACTGCAGACTCGCTAGTGAGGTAGGCAATTGACATCCCTCGTTGAGACGACACTAGCTACAAGATCAGGCCAGCAAACGAGATATCCCTACAGTTCTCTACCTTATACATTCAAGCCTACGACCATGATCCAGCAAGCGTACCAGCGAACAGCGCGACACGAAGCCATCCTTCCAACTGTCCCAGTAACAAGAGGACCATCAACCCGACTCACACACGCCCACCGTCTCTACCTCGATAAAAGCCCTCCATCTCCGCCCTCTGCTCGCGCCAAATAGATTTCAAAAACTGATCATGGCTCGGATCGCCGTCCCAATACTTCGCATGGAAGCTCCGCGCTCCGCCCCGCCAATCCTTCTCAGTCGGCCAATTGACATTCCATCCATACCACAGCGGCTTCCACGGCATGTTCCCATCCCGACGATGAGCGTAGTTCAACAGATTCTGCTCCGGAAAGCCCGGATCAAACCGCCCCGGTAGCTTCAACAGCGAGAGATAGTAGTCGAATAACACCTTCGAGGGCGTGAACACAAAGAACCCGCAATTGAGGTAATCCCCATCCGTCTCCGGCGGGAACGGGTGCTCGTAGCCAAAGAAGTCCGAGTGCGTCGCCAGCATATACGTCCTAGGCAGCGCCGACTCGTCGTCCTTGATCGCCTCCGGGTTGGCGAGAGTCGACTGCGTCATGGTGGCCTCGTCGTAGAAGACGCCGTCCAGCGGCGCCGTGACCAGGTGGTCGGCGTCGATGAACAGGATCTTGCTGAACTCGGTCATGGTGAAGAGGCGCAGCTTCGCCAGGACGTCCGCCCAGCGCGCCACGCCCGGGTCGATCCAGTCTGCTTCGAGCCGGTCGACGACTTTGACGAGGGCGCCGTCTTTGGCTAGCTGCGCCCGCTTGCGCTGGGAGACGTCTGAGGTGCAAATCACGATGAAGGGGATCGAGTTGTTCGTGCCGGCGCTGCGGGAGTGCATGAGCTGGTAGGCTAGGACTCTGGCGCCGAGGTAGTAGCCGTCGTCCTCGTCGTTGATGGCTTCGCTTTCGGCGTCGGTCTCTTTCTTGTCTGGGTTGGCGTTGGCGGCGAGGAAGGTTGCGTAGGCGACTCTGGGCGAGGGCACGTTGTGGGCGCCGTGTCTGCCTGGACCGTTTGGAGTGTGCCAGTGGGAGGATTTGACTGTGAGGGTGACCAGCGCGGATCCGAGGAACAGGAAGATGAACAGCGCGATGTTGCGTGGATTTGTCGACATGCTGTGCCGTCTGGTGTTGTTCTTCCCACGCTGTTGGAGTTCCCACGCTGTTGGAGAGGTTCTTGCGACGTGGAGTTTGGGAAAAAGTGATTGCATTCCGGGTGGTGGAATGTGAAGCAAGGGGGTGCACATGTCTCGCATCAAGCTTCTCTCGACCTTGCTTGGTCGGACGTCGGTAGTAAGACATTATCTTCTTACGCACGATTGACTACGACACCAATAGCTTACCAGCATTTGGTTGCGTCTAGGGCCTTTCCATCACAGTTCCCAACACAACGCCTGGGGTGATCGACCAAGAAAGACTGCGTGCTGTTACACTGCTACATCAAAGGGCTTCGTCTATGATAGTCTTACGTTCCATTGTGAGCGGTATCTGGGCTGATGTCGATCAGATCATCAGACGAGCCCAAATTGGGAGCTACCAGGTCTTTCCAAGTCACCTAGGGATGCCGATTAGACTTGGTCGTCCGTGACAGTCCCGGGTTCACTTGGTTAGCTTCTGGACGACGATCTTGAGGCGGTGGGTGTCTTGGATGACGTCTCCTTTGGGTGGTTTCCAGTCACCCAGCCATCGAATACAGACGGTTTAGCTGGTGTGTCGGAAGCATAACTTGAGCGTGTGCAACCAGTACCGCTTTGGTGGACCAACAATTGAGATCTTACTGCAACGACGTGTGATCGATCACACGCTTGCCATGAAGTCGAGATCAAGTAAGAAACAAACCAATCAAAGCAAAAGCAGATTTTCATTAAAGGCAAGATCGAAAAGACAACAACAACGTCTGCAGTGCATCAAAAAGGAATGTCAAAGAATCTTTCCCATCCCATTCCATCCCCAGTACTATTACCATTACCATCTTTCCCCCCTGATCCGTAAATTTTCAAAGGATATCTTCGCAGAATCGTTCCTCGTCAGGTTTTTCCCATCCCACCATCAAACCAGAAAATTAAGAACTAAACATCCAAAAAGCGTAGACTCACAAGCGACAGAGACCAACTTAGACCTCCTCATGGAACTTCGTCTCCCGAGCTGGACTGGCGCTCTTCGCCTGCCCAGCAAAATTCGGCTTTGGAGCAAGTCCCTCATCAAAGTGATCGCGGGCCTCCTCGAACTGGTCGCTGTCATCATCATCGCTGCGGACACCCTTGCGAGTCTTCTGAGTAGTAGTCACCGGGGCGCCAAGACCCGTCCCTTTCTCGGCCCTCGCCATGCGGCCAGTGCGTCCTTCAACAAAGTCGTCTTCGACGAGGCCAGAAGAGGCTGACGAGAGAGACGAGAGGTCTGCGGACTTTTTGCGGCCGCGGGTGGGAGAGTCCTCGGCGGAGGCGCGGTAGCGGTCGAAGCTGGAGGCGGACGCGGGGCGCGCGTCGGAGGATGTTGTTGCGGGCACTACGGCGTCTTTGTCGGCCTTCTTGCCGCCAAAGGAGCCTGGCTGGCGCTCGGTCGGCTTGGAGAAGGCGCGCTCGCGGAGCTTGGAGAAGAAGCCGCGGCTGCGCTTGCCTTCTTGTGCCTTCTCCTGTTCGATGTCTGGGTGGGAGGAGGCGGTGCTCTCGCGAGGTGCGGCGATGGAGTCGTTGGTAGTGCTCTCGCGTGGCTCATCGGCGGGAGCGACGGTGGCGAGATGGCTAGGGGCGTCGACGGGAGCGGCGACGGCGCGATCGGCGATAATTTCGGCTTCGTCAGTCAATGGCAAATCACTGGTGGCGACCGTGGCTCCGTCAATGTCCATTGACTTTGTGGCCCTGGTGGAGGCGTTCTCGGCAGGGAAGTCGGTCGGCTGGGCGTCTACAGGAGAGACAGCAGCGACAACAGGAGACTCGGGTTCATCAGTGGCGGCGGTTTCATCGTTGCCGGGCTTGGACTTCGAGAGAAGTCCACTCTTCTGCCGCTTCTCCCTCTTCCTCGCACGAGTGTCTTCGTCGTCGGAAGAGGACTCGCTGCTGGTCTCGATGTTGGTGAGGTAGCGCTCGAGGTTTGGCTTGTTCTTCAAGGCAGAAGAGTCCTTGCTGTTAGCCGATGAAATCGGCGCGCCAATGACCTCAACGTCAGCGCTGTTCCTGCTGGCTTCAGGTACCTCCGTGCTCTCCCTCGTATCGGTAGCATCCTCGGTCGCCACAGGTGTAGCAGCAGCAGCTGTGCCGGAAGTATTTCCCATGACAGCTCCATCGGTTTCGTCCTTGCTGACGTTACGGCTCTTCCTCTTGGAGGCGAGTCGTGACAACAGAGACTTCTTTTCAGGCTTGCCATCAGCCTCAACAGACTTGCGCCTGTCTTCCTTCTCAGCCTTCTCGGCTGCTTTGCGTTCGTCTTTTTCTTTTTTGGCGACGGCCTTTTCTTCCTCTGTGACGCAGTCAGTATACTATACTCGGGAACAGCGAATCGATGGAAGACTGAAAACTCACGTTTGATGTGCTTCTGCTCGTCCTTCTCTTCCTTGTGCTTCTGCTTCTCAGTACGCTTCTGGCGCTCCTGCTCCTCCTTGTCTAACCTCATCTCCTCGTCCTTCGCGCGTTTCTTTTCTGCAGTGTCATTGATCTGGTCCAATGTCGGCTGGAGTCTGCTCTGGGCAATGGCTTCAATATCGGCTTGGTCCATGTACCTGCCACCGCCGATGTGAGTCTTGCCGTGTTGCTGACCACGCGCTTCCGCATCCTTCTGCGCCTTCTCGCGTGCTTTGGCCGCCCATTCGTCCATTTTGGCCTGCGAGATCTTGCCAGTGCTTTGGTAGACTTGCTCATCCATGGTGTCCATAGACTTATGCACGTTACGCTCGGCAGCAGCAAGAAGTGCTTTACGATCGGCGTCCTTTTTCTTGGCATCAACATCAGCAGTAGCGTTGTTCAGCTGCGCCATCTGGCGGCGCACACGACGGGCGCGCTCGTCGTCAGAAGAGTCATCATCATCTTGAGCCTGTTCGCTGGCAGCACGTTGGCGAGGGCGTCCACGCATCGACAAGCGATTGCGATGGGGCTCAGCGTCGTAGCCATAGTGCTCTCGGTATTTTGTAGTTTCAAGATCCTTGTCCATCTTGTCAAGGCGCTCCTGGGCCAGCTTTTTCGCAGCGTCCTGGAGATGAATGTAGCGCAAAGCCTCTGTCTTGAGGTCTGGCTGGGCTTGGGAAGCAGGAGCGCGCGAGTGAGCTGCCGTTGCGCCAGCATGGCCCGAAGGATCTGAGCCAAGCACAGTACGGTTCTGGTAGTCATACATCTGCTTTGCCATGGATACGGCAGAAGCGCGAAGAGCGGCCTTCTGTCTTTGCTCTTCCAGCTCGATCTCGACTGGAGGACGATCGCCCCACATCTCAGGCGCAACGTTCTTACCGATGTTCTGGATGCGGGCAGCTTGCATGGCCGGGTCGCTGTACTGAGGCTCTGGAGACTTGGCTGGTGGCTGAGGTGATCGCCGGTTCGCGACGGCGGTAGCTGCGCTGAGAGCGTTGCGAGCAGAATTGGACTGATCCGGGTAGAGATCGGGCTTTACAGCTGGCGGTGCGGCTCCGCGCTGGCGAGTGTCTTTCTGCGACTTTGTAGCAGCTAACAGGGCGTTACTCTTGCCTTGCGCAGTGTATCCGCGATCAAGCTGAGGGCTCAAATTCTTGTTGCCCATGGCCAGATTGGCAGCAGAGTTGCCATCCTTACTCGCAGTCGGCTGCCACAAGTTGAGATCTGCGCCCTTCTTATGAGCGAGTAGGGCAGCTTTGGAACCTGCAGCGCTGTTGCCTTCGGGTCTGACAATCTCCCTGCCCTTGTAGTCTTTGGCCAACACGGCGGCTGCGCCGGCAGCGCTCGTCGAGCTTCCTACGCTAGGGAAACTGGGCAGCTCATGGGGTTTGGCGTACTTGAGAGATGCAGCGGCGCCTGAATGGTAAGTCAGCGGGTTTGCGACAACGTATAGAAGTCCACAGTTGTCATGACTTACTTTTGGACGAAAGCTTTCCGTCGCTATCGAGAACGTCTTCTTTCGGGTTCGCGACGCGCTCGCTCTTAGTCTGAGGGTTCGTGACGTATAGCGCGGCGGTTGAGGCAGCTGCGGATAGTTGATTCTGCTTCTCGTGAGCGGAAGGATCTGGGCATTGCATGTCGGCGTGGCCGTGGGCCTTGTTGGCGGCCATTGTTGATGTTGGCTTCCAAGACGGGTGGAGGAGAGGATCCGGTACGTGGCGGGAGTGCAAGAAAGTGGGCAGCTACAGGATTAATGTAAGTAGTATGCGGTAACTGGAATTCCCGGGAGGAGAGGAGTCAAGGGCGAGAGGGTTTGACGGGCTCTCTGTCGTGGTGGTACAGCACAGACAACAAGACTACGATATGCTTCCGTTAGTCTCTCGCATGATGTCGTCCGAGGTTGCCATTTGCCCTACGTCACCGACGATCGCCAATTTCACTTGAAAGAAAGCTTATTTGTCATCACCTGACATGACGAGGCAACCGAGTCGGCTGTACATGTACGACCATTGATCTCCGTGGTCTCCCACAGGAAGAACAGAATCATGCTTCATAATAGCTGCGTGAAGACGAACTGTCTTAGCCCGTTCGACTAAGCCTTCTAAATGTCCACCTCGACCTCTCCGCGTCCCATGATCTGCAACTCCAAAACGATCGACAGCAAGGTTGGCACTGTCTATAACCTGCTTTCTGCACTTCCTTGTCTACCACTACAAGTCTACAGGTAGTATCTCACACTCATGTCATGAACTTATCTGTCACAAACTTCTCTTCTCGCTCGCCTGACCTAGCAGTCATCGTCAATACCTCTACTCTGTACCTTCCATCAACGCGCAACCAAGTAGATTCAAGGTCCATGTTAGCACTTCCATGCACAACCAAGACACATGAAAGACACATATGGCTCTCGGCGGTAGTATAGGCTTGAAACCCACTCGGAGTCTCGACATGTCACGATCTCGGCGCTGTCAAGAAATGCGAGAGGCGTTTTCACAAGTATTCCTCAGTCGACTAGCTGGCTGACCTGGCATCAGGCACCTAATCAAGGGTTCATAGTTAGACGGCTGGGGAGATGAGCGCACATGATGGAAGGACATCCAATGCCACGCGACGGCGGTGCGGTCGAATGAAAGAAAGTCAAGACTACGAGTATCGCATGGAACATGTTCCGTGAGATTCAAGCTGATTGGAAGAAACGCCCAACTATTACAGATTCACTTCAACGGTCTGGTGCGCCTGTGTCCAAACCCAGCTTTACTTTTTCCTCAAGCCTCTCTTAGTTCTGCGCGTGAGCATTCAAAGATAGACGAATGGGTAGGTAGGTGGGCATGATGTCTTTTCAATCCAATTGGAGAGGTATTTAGAATCTAGCTCGCAAGCTCGAGTTCCCTCTCCTTCCTATATTCATGCTGACACCAACTCATTTGCTCGGTTTCAACGCTCAGTTTCCACGCTAACAATGCATCGCTCCTGCCAATACTCGCTGTTCAGCTCCATGCAAAAATTTCGTTCCAGTTTCGATCTCATCACGCCCTACGCGGCGCCAGCTTTCTTCCGATGTTGCCAAAGCACACGCAGCTAACAAACAGCACACTTGCGATCCATGTCGCCATTCCAATAGTTTCGTGGCTTATAAGTCCGAGAACGAGCTCATCCTGAGGAGCCTGGAAGCCGGCGGTGTGGTTGGAGAGTCCGATGGGGTTGGGCAGAACCGGGCGCGGTGAAGGCGAGGGAAGCAGAGCGGGGTTTACGCCGAGCAGCATTCCCGTGCCTCCAATCGAGAACAGGGCGGAAAGGATGAAGCCTGGCGGCGAGCGGTCAACGAGGAACCAGATGGCAGGGTTGGCCAGGGCCAGGGTCAGAGATAATTGTAGGGTGGATTGCCAGGGGAGTTTGCGGATGGCGAAGGCGATTCCGACGAAAGCTCCCACCGACCGCACCACGTCGTTCCATGCCACCATTCCTTGCTGTCGCGAAGTCCCAGTGCTCCGCGTGCTCCTCCGGGCATCTTCTTCGTGCTCCTCGATGTCTTCGTCTTCGTCTGAGGTCCACATGGCGTCCAAGTACGGTAGGGCCTCTCCGAGTAAGACTCCTGCCAATCCCCAGAAGACGTAGTAGGGCCAAGCAGTGCGGTCGATGCCTTCGACCTTGACAGGTGCAATCTCTTGCCTCTCGTGTAAGGTGCTGACTAACATGCCGTACAGCATTCCTACGGCGAACAAGGCGGTCACGCGACCAAGCAACGGCAGCCAGTAGCCTTTCAACCCTCTTCTTGCACGGAGAGGCACATGCCTTTGTGCAATGGCGGTACTCCTCCGTCTTCTCTTGAGACCGTTAGGGCCATTGGCGAGGACTGTGTCAGGAATGTCAAGGCTGACGTCTTTGGCTTCGATTGGGGTTTCGGCTCCGACTCCCCAGGGCGTGGAGGGTTCGTCGCCGTAGATTCCGAAGAGGGTGGAGGAGGTGAGGTTGAGGATGCTGCGGTTGCGAGTGGGCGTGTCGTTGTTCTTGGAGTCTTTGGAGGAGAGGGCGGCTGTCAGTTGCGAGGGGAAGGACTGCGGGTCTGTCGGAGTGGTGGAGGAGGAGGGAGAAGGTGGGCCGCTAGCGGAGAGCTCAAAGGGACGGCGTGGACGAGGTCTGAGGGTAGGCAGGCTGTCTTCGTCATGGAGAGGAGCGTGAGACATGGCGACGGTGGTGCTGTAGTAGTTGAGAGTACTGGATGTACGGCTCGTCTGACGTCGGAATGGCTCACGAGAACAATGGACTCGGTGGTGGTTTAGTTAGTCAGGGTCCAAGCGTTTTGTTAGCTTCTTCAGTCGGTGGAGGAAGAGACGGGGAAGAATGCTGGGCTGGGCGAGAGGAGAAGAGAAAGAGAGAGAGACGAGGTCGAGTCGGAATAGAGGGGGGATCTCGATCAAAGTAGGTCGTCTCACAATGCTGACATGTGATGCTGCACGTGCTGGTGGTAAGAGAGAGCGGAGAAGCAGGAGCTGCATACTTTCCTTCTTTCGTCAGAGGTAACAATTGACGGCAGAGGGAAAATGCATGTGAAAGATCCACTTTTCACTCTCATATCAGACAATAACACACCAAGTACGTACCTGTACAGCATTTGCTTACCATGACCATCGCGATGATTGATCCTCCCCGATCCTGCTGCTCTTCTCCTCGATTCTTAGTGTCAGCGCGTTCTTGCTGCCCACCACAGGCTCCATAATAACATCTATTGGTCTCTGAATGACTCCTCTGCTCTCTTATGATATTTAGCTGGCGTACAACAACAGGTACATACCATAAGCCTACATATGTATATTTCGCTGTACTGTAGAGGTCGACTGGCTCGGATGCTGCTATTCCATTCAGCTTCCTCTTTCTCTCCTGCTCGGTCTGCATATGATGGCAGCGTGCCTTCGATCGCTTGGATTCGCACTATACATACATTACACTTTACAGAAAACTGAAGACGGTGATGTTTCAGCTACAAACCCTCCTTTATCTTCACTTTTGCAACAAGCCCTTCGGCGCTGCCCGAAACCTGAGGCTTCCGCTTGCGAGACTCCAAAAAAATCTCCGCCCAGCATCTCGTTAACAAGAGGCGTGGAGTTCTGGAACAACCCATATACAACATTACATAACTCTTGTGAATTCCAACAATGGCCGCACAGAACGACACGACCATGGCCAATGGCCGCACTTCACAGGTCAAGATCCACCTGACCTCAAGGAGCGAAGATATCCAGCTGCCTCAGGACACCGGCGCCATTCTCGTCTCGACTGGTATGTATCAACTGGACATATAAAATAATAAGACACACGACTCATCTAGTTGTCTTATTAATATCCTTCCATCCAAAACAACACACTAACACTTCCACCCAGACTTCAAACGCTACCAACTCTCCACATTGGTCAACCGCCTTCTGGACACCGACAAGCCGATCCCCTTGGAATTCCTCGTCAATGGCCAATTCCTCCGAACATCGCTGGACGATTTCCTCACACAGAATGGAATCAGCGCAGAAAGCACTCTTAACGTAGAATATGTCAAAGCCCTGGTCCCTCCCACTCACGTGGCGAGCTACGAGCACGACGACTGGGTTTCTTCCGTCGACGTCCTATCCGCCTCTTCCAACGCCGCAAAATGGGCCGGCAGCGCCTACGACGGCTCAAGACAGCCTCGCATCATTTCTGGATCCTTCGACAGCATCATCCGAGTATGGGATTCGAGCGCCAACATCGTCGCCACCGGCGAATCTCACACCGCACCCGTCAAAGCCGTCAAATTCCTCTCTCCCACCCAAGTCGTCTCATCCAGCGCCGACCGCACACTCCGTCTCTGGAACTACGTCGATGCCGCACAACCAGGCCAGCAAGGCACTCTTACCCCTACTCTCGAACTCTACGGCCACAAAGCATCCGTCGACGCCCTGGACGTGCACGCACCCTCCTCGCGCATCCTCTCAGCCTCCGCCGACCACACCATCGGCCTCTGGTCCACCAAGAAGTCCGAGAACTCAGCCGCACCGGAAAACCTCCTGCCCTCGGCATCCAACAAACGCCGCAAGCTGTCCGTCAATAGCAAGCCCAGCTCCCAACGCGGCCCTCTCAGCCTACTCGCCAAGCACACCGCACAAGTCTCCGACGTGACTTTCGACCTGAAAGACCACACAGTCGCCTACAGCACGTCCTGGGACCACTCGCTCAAGACCTGGGACCTGACAACCTCCACCTGCGTCGACTCGCGCACCACCCCGCAAGCCCTCTTCTCCGTCTGCCACCTCCCCGACTCCCACCTCATAGCCTGCGGCACCTCCGCCAAACACATCACGCTCATCGACCCGCGCCAATCCGCACAAACGATCTCTGCTCTGACTCTTCGCGGCCACTCCAACGCCGTCGTCTCGCTGTCCAAAGACCCCAACTCGAGCTACCAATTCGTCTCCGGCAGCCACGACGGCACCTGCCGTATCTGGGACTTGCGGAGTGCTCGCAACGACGGCAGCGAGCGCGTTGGCGAGAGCGTTTTCGTCATGCCGCGCGAGAGCGGCAAGGGCGGTGTCGCGGGCGACGGTGTCAAGGTGTTTGGAGTGCAGTGGGATGCTGAGGTTGGTGTTGTTAGCGGTGGCGAGGATAAGCAGGTGCAGATCAACAAGGGTCAGTAAAAGATTAGACAGATAGACTGCGTGTAGTACGGTAATATTTCACTTTGATTGATCTTGCACGTTCGTCTCGATTCAGCCGACTTGCTGATTTATGCCTGTGGCAAGAAATGAGAGAAAACGTCCGGGTCAGAGATACAGAGTGTGAGGCCAAGTCGACGTGCCTGCCCAGTAGGTACGTGTACGCTTTGAATAACGATCACAAGTCGAGTCAAGCTGGAATCCAGATCACACCAATTTCTAAGCCACGTCACAAGGTACATACCATGATTCCGAGACGGTACAAAAGTGAATTTCATTTCAATCTGAAGCTCTCATTCTAACATTTCAACACCACGAATTGAATCAGAATTCTCCTTTCTTCAAAAGACATCAGACATAAGACACATTACCACCCATCCACCCATCCACCCATCCAAACGCGCGAGAGAGAAAGGTAGAACAGCAAAAAAAGCAGCGCGAGTCGCTAAGAAAGCAGAAAGCAGCGCAGCAGAATTCGCCAGGCGTTTAGACAAACGCCGAAGAGAAAAGCAGGGTATCAAAAAATGCAACAACAACAGCAACACAAGCAGCAATCGCACCACGACCGTTTTTCTTTCGTAGCCAGCATGAAGCAGCAAAAAAAAAGGGGGGGAAACATCATCATCAAATGCGTAAAATGCGAAAACCAAAAAAAAAAAAAAGGAACAGCCACCAAACACGTCCCCGTCGAACTTTCGTAAGGAAGATTCCTTTTCCGCTAGGGGAAGAGGGAATCCGTATAGATCAAATGGATAGATCAGAGAATGGAAATGCTTTCGAGCGCACGAAAGACCCGCGCTTGATCACGGGAGGAAAACCGTGCGCTCCATGAGGATTGTCGGCCTTTTTGCAACATCGACAACAAGGGCAACAACGCAACCGCTCGCTCACTCACAACCTCTTAATCACAAATGCCAAGTCAAATGAGGCGAGTATGCATGAATGTCAAGTGAATTACATGACAGCACACGCGCCCTGGTCCGCAGTGGCAACGGCCTTCGCAGGCGGCGACGACGAAGCCGAAACCGAAGTCCAAGAGGACCCGGCCGTGCTTCGTCTGCGCTTCGCGAGAGCATTGCCACCACCGGTGACAGGGATAATGTGGAGAGATTGCGAGGAAGGGGAGTGTGAGCGGCTGTTGCTGTTGCTGCTGTTGTGGTTGTTGTTCGAGGCCGACATCTCAAGTTTTTCATCATCTTTTTTTGCCGGCTTGACCGGGGCGCCGGCCATCCAAGCCGCGATACTCGAGACTTTCTTTTTCTGTTTCGGCGGCTTGGGCGCTTCGACGACGACAATCGGGTCCACGACTACTGCGGGGGCTTCTCCGGTGGCCACCCAGTGCTCGTACTGCTCGCGAGTGTCGAAGGCGGGCATCTCGGTCGCCTGTGCTGTAGACGGACCTGCGACCACGGTGGCAGCAGGGGGGACTGAGATGCGCTTTGCTTTTTTGCTGTCCTTCTTCACTTTCTTTGGAACCTCGACTGTGGCGGGATCAACGTTGACGACATGACCAGTACCCATCTGGGCGAAATGTTGGGCCATCATAGCATCAAACGCTTCGTCCGCCGCCTTGTCTTCTTTCTTTTCGTCCTTCTTCTCCTTCTTCTCCTTCTTAGGAGTCTCGGGGATCGGCCACATGTGCATGGAAACCTCCCAGTCGGGCTTGATCATGGTGTCCCAGACTTGCGGGAGAATGATCTCGCCTTCAGGACCCATGAGATCGTAGTGGCCCTCTTGTACGTGCGCTCCGATAACGTCGACGTGCAGGAATGCTTGCTTGATCAAGCTTTCCATTCCCTTCCAGGTTTTGCAGAGGTGCCATGGGAAGCTGAACTTTCTGCCCACGGCGTCCTTGAACTTGATGGGAGCCTTGAGCATGTCCGGAACGGGCGCAGCCTTCGCGACCGCCTCCTCCAGCTCTTTCTGCTTCTTCTCGAGCTCAGCCTTTGCAGCCTCTGCTTCAGCCAATTTCTTGTCGCTTTCCTCTTTGGCAGCCTTTGCAGCTTCTTCAGCGGCCTTCTCCGCTGCCGCTTTGGCAGCAGCCGACGCCGCGGCGATCTCTTGACTCTGCAGCGCCTCTTGTTCCTCCTTTGCTTTCTTTGCAGCCGCAGCAGCAATTATGGCTTGCTCACGAGCGATGCGCTCATCGTCTTGCTGCTTGATCAAAGCTTGAAGCGCTTCTATCTTCTTGAGCATAGCGTCGTCTTGTTTTTCGACCACGACCTCTTTGACCTCAGGTTTCTTTTCCTCGACGGGCGCTGGCGCGGGCGTGGACGCCTTTGGAGCTGCGGTCGGAGGCGGCGAAGCATGGTGTGGCGGCACATATCCCCAAGCGCCAGGCATAGGGTAGCCCGGCATGTGTGGCATACCTTGTGGCATGCCCTGCATGGCGGCATAGCCATAGGGAGAAGGAACCATCTCAGAGCCAGAGTAGATCGAGCTCGGAGGTCCGGGCCCATACATGCTGTTTCGGTGGGACGGGCCAGGCGGTCGATGATGCTGGTTCATCTGCGGATGCTGCGAGTCGGCTTGGAAGTAATCCGCCGGGTTTGCGTGTGAGTGAGGGTAGAACGGGTTGTTGTGTTGTTGAGGGCCTTGCGGGCCAGGTGCGAATGGGTTGCCGCTTGGCGACTGGAACCCGAAAGGTTCATGTTGCGACCTAGACACTAAAGCTTGCGCCGAATACGGGTCGACATAGCCCGGCTGGGTCGGGGCCATTGATGGTGGGTAGCCACCGCCATGGCTGGGAGGGATCGGACCAGACCCATGCCTGAACGCGTTCGTCGGAGGGAACGGCGCATGCTGGGTCGGCGGCCCACCATGGCGGCCGTAAGGGTAGTCGTCGTACTCCACGGTGTCGGTCGATGAAGCGTCTGAAGGCTGTCGTCTGGGCTCGCGGTGTTCGCGACGGTCACGGGACTCGTGAACCTCTGGTGCGTGGTGACGGCTTGACCGGTGGCGGTGCGAGCGATGGCGATGCGGTTCCTCCTCCTGCTGGGGGGTGTAGCGGGAGGGCTGCCGCCTCGGTGGCGCTGGAGGAGCCTCCGTGTTGTGACGTCGCGACCTGCTGTGTCGCGGCGGATGAGAAGCCGATTCAGACGGTTCGATGTCGTCCACTTCGGACCCGGACAGGTGTGTCCACGAGTCACCCGAGAAGGAGCTGTGGCTTTCGCTGGATGGCGAGGAGATGGAAGGGCTTCTTGTGGCTGGATAGACTCGCACCTTGCCCGAACCTGAACTGTTGGTGTATGTGACGTTGCTGAATCAATGGACGTCAGTATGGTCCCGTGGAGACAACGAGCGCACCCCGCTTACACCTCTGAGGTTGGAGGCATTGGGCAAGGGTTCTTCTGTTGATGAAGAGAAGCAAAGACTTACGAAGGCATGGGGTATTTTGTAAATGCAGGTGACTTGACTCAACCAGACTTCGTGCAACGAAGGGGGTTTAAGAAGAGGCGGCCCGGTGTGTATTGGAATAGCCTCTAGGGCAGGACTCCTGAGAGACGAAGCGTAACGGGCTTTGACTTTCAGGAACGAAAGGCTCGAAGTCGTCGATCTGTTTGCGGGGCGGGCAAACACAGTAATGGCAGTGTGGGGAGTTGATGATGGTAGTGGGGAGGCAGATGTCTCAGTTCTAGTTGCATGTAGTAGAGACAAGAACAGAGTGTAATCGACCAGCGAGCAGTATTAGTATCAACACTGTAGTGGTATTGTCCAGAGTAGTAAGGGGGAGACTCTGGCGCGGCGTCGTTGGTGATGACAGGCAATCTCAAAGCCGACAGGTCAGCCAAGCGGCAATGTGAAACCCTTGGGAAGGAGGCAGCGATGAGGTGCTGTTTCGGGGTGAGGAGAACTATTAATATGGACGATAGGATCGACGGTCGCTTGTTGCGCGCCTATACAAAGCGCCGGGGTCGTGTTGGGGGTATTTTAGTAGTTCGGCCCCCGTTGTTTGTGGTGGTCGATCGTAGTTTGGTGGTGCAGTGCGGGCTCCCTTTGCTTTGCTTTGGTGGCGGCGCGATGACGGAAGCTCGGCGGTGGGATGTCTGGCCTGGCAACGAACAGGCAGGGTGCGTGCGTGAGTTACCTTACTTGTAGGGGTTGACAGCAGGTGTGGCGATGGCAACGGCGTACTTTACTGCATCGCGACATGTCAGTCTTGTTGCCGGCAAGGAAGAGAAGGGTGTTGTTGTGTGCATGCGTGGGCGAGCAGAACAAAACAAAACAAGAGGCGAGAGGCGGCGGGCGAGGCAAATGGAAGAGAAGAATCCGGAGCTGCCTCGCTCGCTGCCTGACCTGACATCTGTGTCGGCCAAAGCGTGCAGTAGCCTCACGCACTGGGTGGATCTGGCGTTCGGCCTAGCAAGAAAATAAGATAGGACTCACTGTGTTGGGATATAGCCGGGGGTGATGGTAGTAATGTTGTCGGCGATGGAGCGAAAATGGTGGAAACACCAGCAGTGGCGATCGATGGTGGCAGCAGCAGCAAGAGACGGGAATATCAAGCTGTCTGGTGATCAGATGATGATAGTAGATCAGACCAGACCAGACCCTGGAACAACTCTCTCTCACTCTCCCTCCCACACACACACACACACACACACACACACCACCTCGACGCACGAGATCTGAACTCCGCGACAAGGTGTGAATGACCGAATGCTGCGTCAGCCTCGGCTTGGTGTGAGCGATGCAATGCAGGCTGTGGCAGGTAAGAAAGAGGCAAACACAGTCTTGCCTGCAGTCAGTTGTACAGTAGGTAGGTAGGTAGTCAGGTTGTTGTAGTATGGCTTTACGGCCTGCGGCGGCGGTGTCTTCGGAGTTTTCTGAGTTGGCAATGTCGAAGTGTATGAGGCAGCATCGCAATATGGGTGGTGTGCAATGGGAATGATGTAGGGTCGTCAACGGATGGTGTAGGTTTCTAGAGAGCTTTTGAATCCAGAAAATCGGTTTGTGTGTGCGAGACTGACTGCAGTGGAACCCAGAAAGTGAGTCGGTGTCGCACAGCAGCAAGGCGTGGCGGTGATGATATACTGCCAGAGGTCTTGCTACCTGCCTACATACATACTACATATGTAGGAAGGTATGACTCCCACTCAAGACATATGCTAACACATTCCAATGGCACGCGCTGGTGTTACCGTCGGGCATCAATCCGTGTCCCGAACACCGCCGTGCACTATACTAGACCAATCTCCACGCACTACTTTTCCCCCAGAAATGACCAGATGATGAGACGAGGCGCAAGGGAAAAAAAAAATATTCTAGTTCGTCTAGTCCTGTCTTGGGCTCTCACGACGCCGCGTAGCGAACAATCCCGATCTATTCCTTCGCTTGCCAGCGGCGCCACGTATCTTGCCCAACAAGCAGAAGCCGGCCTTAGTGCATGTGTATGCAGCCCAAAAACGGCCACAGAAGCCCACCTCTGTCGCAGCTCCATGACTCTATTGGCAGGGCCGAATGACAGGATTCCTGCAAGGCAACCTTGCGTGCTATCACCCGGAGGCCCGTCGACGTAGGCCGCGTGTAGCGAAGAGCGTTGCGGCCCGATGGCCAGTGGAGTCGTCTTCGGACCTGGCTGTGCTGGCCTTGTGGAAGTGGGATTCTAGAAGGTGGACGAGGGTTTTTTGTTGCAACTTGCAAGGATGCAAGGGCAAGCATGCGGTTTTTCCGGAGTGTAGTTGTGTGTGGAGGCCGTGGAGGATCTTCGAGAGGAGGAACCTGACGAATCGTATTTGGTTGATTCATCTCCACGTGGTCCGAATTGATCTTCTCTGTCACATGTGGTAAGTTGAGGTCATCCGGAGACGCTGATTGAGCTCAAGCCCCGACACCGCTTCTATTCATATTACTATCACGGCGTCACCATTACCAGAGCCGCGGTGTTTCCATTGAGATGCTTTCTACTAGTTGACACTCGGACGAAGCGTAGAAACCATCGACAAAAAATGTACGATTTAGTAGAAGTTGATGGGACCGCAATGACGTGTGTTTTTGAAAAAGCACGAAGCTAAGCTATGGGAATCCGCTATACAGAACAATCGGGGTATAATACTGAGTAAGGCAAGCCATAGCGCCAAAGAAAGATGGGGACGATGGAGAGATGTGATGTTTCACCTTTGTGACTCATCGCACTACCGCGCACTCGGGTCATTAGGAGATGTGGACTTCGACGACATCCAGGTCGGTGATCTCGGTGCTGTTGACTAGATCCTCCGGATCTAAGCTCTCGCCGTCGAAGTCTAGCGTGATGGTACTCCCTTCTGCCACATGGAAGTTCTTCCTGCACGCATTGATGATCTTGGAGAAGGGCGTAGTCTAAGGGTCTAATGTTAGCATGTACGGCTAGTTTGCGGGATATGGTTGGAAGTTGACTCACCCATTTGACCTGCAGTTTGAAGTCTTGTTTGCCTTTGGCCTTTAATACCAGACCTACACGCTCTTCCTGCGGAGGTTGCGCGGATGTTGCCTCGTCTTCGGCGTCATCTTCGCCGCCGACCTCCCATTGCTTGAGGTTCTTGGCCTCCTCTTTGGCCTTTTCGTCGAGCATCTTTTTGTATCTCTCGTCAGTGACAGCTGTGAGTGCCACTTGATCAACCCCATCTTTGCCCTCTGCGCCTTTCATCGTGATGTTGCCTTCGGCGTCGGTCTCGAGTCCGAGGCTGTGGCATGTGGTCATATCGTAGACGCGTCGCATGTTGTGTATAAGAAAGACTCGGTCGGTGAAAGCTTGGTCGAATCCTTGCCTCTTGCACCAAGCGAGACGAATGTCTCGAATGTTCTGGGATAGTTTACGATACACCATGAGAGCTGATGTTCCCTCTATGGGGGATTGGACGAGAATCTTGACGACCGGGTCCGGTAACGGCGGTGTTGGAAGGCCTGTGTGAGGTGATTCCGCTGCACCTCTTTGGGGTGTTGAGGAATTGGAACCGGCGCTGATCTTCGGGTGTGTTCGTTGCAGTCTTCGTTGGCGAGCAAGTGCGGCCAGTTCTTCGTCTGACTCGTCGTCTTCCTCGATTGGAACTGACATTTTCGGACCTTGTACATCATTTGCTCGTGGTTCATCGCCTGAAGAATCGCCAACATCGATGACTTCGGCACCGCCACGAGTTGCTCCGGTCGCTTTGGATGATGATCTTGCGGATCGACTGTTCGCCCCATCTTTTCTCAGCGATGAACCTCGTTTGTGCGAGTTTTCGACAATAATATGCTCATCCTCGTGCTCACTTTCAACCTCAGCCATGCTAGTGATGCCGGACTCCCTCAACAGGTTGTCGATATCTTGACCAGAAATCCTTCTCCTCTTCGAACCATCTCCGCTCCTCTTCTTTGGGGTTTCCCTCTTGACTCTTCCAGGCGATGCTTCTAACGCCTCCTCGCTTTTCCTCTTTCCTTCCTTCTTCCGTCGCTGTTTCTCCACTTTCTCTTTGCGCAGTCGCTCTTGCTCGGCTAGAATCTCTGAGTAGGATTGCGAGTGAGAGAATATGTCTTTGGGTGCATCACTTGAGGTACCGGTGCTATCGGTGGCCGCGCTCTTGTTGCGATTGAAGAGTCCCATCGTGGGTGGGCCAGCGCTCTGCCGCGCAGCAAGTTGGAGTGATGGATGGTCGAAGAGTGGTTGCGATGCGGTGCGATGATGGAACTCGAGAGATTGACGACGCGCTGTGTTGAGAGATTGTTGTTGGTGAGCAGGGGATCTGTGGCGGTGTTTCGTCACTAGAAGTTTATCGGGGTTGATTCAATTCAATGCCATTGCAGCAAAGAGCGTTCACTTCACTAAATAACTGTCGCATCGAGTCCACGATTTACCCCGCGATTCGGAAAACTCCGTGCACCAACCGTGTCGCGAAGTCACGTGCGCAGGCTTTCAATTCACGCAAGAGCTCCACGCCCAGAGGTCAAGTCGAGTTCGAGTCGAGTCAAGTCGGAGCGGAAGCCAAACGGCAGCAACATCTCTCAATCACCGATCAGCCACGACTTCAATTACAAAACATCAAAGTAAAACAAGAAAGAACAGAAAATATAACTGCACTTCGCCCAATCAAGTACCTCCAGACAGCCAACAACGACTCTCGAAAAAAATGTCCGCCCCAGCTCCCAACGGCGCCACCATGACCGCCGCCCCAGCAGCAAACGATGCCCGCGACCCGTCCGGTTTCCTCAGCGAGATCATTGGCGCGCCAGTGACAGTTAAACTCAACTCTGGCGTTGTGTACAAGGGTATGTCTTGTCGAGCTTGCTTCAGTCGAAGCCCGGTGAAATTACGACCAGCACAGATTCGCTAACATCACATTCTTCATTCGCATAACAGGCGAACTCCAATCCGTCGACGGCTATATGAACATTGCGCTGGAGGGCACGCGCGAGTTCGTCGATGGCAAGATGAGGCGTAGCTACGGCGATGCGTTTGTGAGGGGAAACAATGGTATGTTCCTATCTTTTTCCTGGTGCTCTCTTGACGTTTCATCGAATTTCTATCCCTATTTCCGACTTAGCAACTCGCTTTTGGGTCTTGCCCATCGAGGGAACCTCCATGACATTTGGGTACGGTTGACTGACTTATTCTCCCACTCAACAGTGACGTACATTTCCGCCGACTCGTAGAATGGCTCTGGCACGGGAAATGCACGCATGTTATGAGCTATGCATGAAGAAATATGCTACTAGAGACTGGCCTGGACTTCGCGAGCACGCTCGCCCAAGGAAGGCACAGGAGGACTGACAATTGGAGGATTGTGTACTTCACCGAGCCAGTGGCCACGGGAATCAATCTTGCCTCCGAGCAGGATGAAGACAGGGACCTCTCAAGGAAGAGATGTCTCCGCCGAATGGCTAGCGCGGAGAGAACCCTCACGCCCACGACAGTCTAAGTGAAATGGACGAAAGATCGAACTGCTAAAAGAAAACGCATCTTCCTATCTTCTTGTATCATTTTCACTGCTGAGCACAGCCGGTGGCTTGCTTGTAGCTCTCTGCTATATCTTCAATCGTTTGGCTGACTGAGTAGCAACATGGAAGCCGTTTCAGCTCGCGGCAGACGGATCAACCTCTCCTATGCCTCCGGCCTCGAAACCGCAAATACCTCATCCTTACCCTCGGCAGGAATCTTCGTCGTCCAGAAAGCATATGTAGCCCCATGCAGAGCTACTTGCCTCTTCTCGTTCTCCTCGACGTCTGACCCGCTGAGCGCCTCATCAAAGACCTTGCGAGTTTTCTGCACAAAAGCGAACAAATTAGCACATCCATCCATCCAGATAAACACAGGAAGAGGATCCAGAGAGACCCGAAGAAAAAAACACTAACCTCCAACCCCTCCCCCTCCAACACAGCAACCTGCCCCAGCGTCCGATACCTCTCCCAAAGCCCCTCCCTCGTCACCCAAACCGTCCACTCCTCCCTCTCCTCCCCCAACGGCATACTGAAAAGCGGTCCATCGCCCGCGATCAGCAATTTCAGCGGCGAATGCGATACTTGGTTCAAAAAGACGTCTCGCCACTTTTCGTTGCGGAAGCGCTGCGCCGAGTCGTCGAATCCGAGGGTGTGGGATTGGAGATTTGTTTCCCAGGCTGTGGGGGGTTTTGAGGAGGCGGGCGAGTTGTAGGATTCAATGTTCCAGATCAAGCCCAGTGCGCCGTGGGGTTGAATGGTGCGGTGGAGGGAGTGCAGAGTGGGTGAGTTGGCGAACCAGTGGAAGGCCTATCGAGGTTGGTTAGTCTGAGGTTGGGGTTGGAGGATGTTCCTTTTGGCTCTTTGGGTTTGAATGGGTCATTGCGTGTGAAATTGGTGCGTGAGCTGAATGTGATTTGTGGTGATCTTGCCCGCGGTCTTGTGGGATCTCAATTCCTGCGCCGCTCACTGGGAGCATGGAGTGGTGCTGGGGGGCAGGCTCTTATGGCCACAGCTTGGGTTTTTCTTCGTGTGCATCAATGAGCATGAGTACTGCCGCTCAGAGCTACTCCCGGGTCGAGATCGTTACGAACCCGAATCTTTTCTCTCACCATGGCATCGACGCAAATAAGGTCACACCAGCAACCATCAGACGAAACGAAAAATCAAACCACCTTACCTGAGCAACAAAAACCGCATCAGCCCACCCACTCTCAACGGGCACATCTTCCGCAGTGCCATCCACGACCTTGACACCAGGCAAGTTCCTCTTCTCCAACACAGCCCTCATGTCAGCGTGAGGTTCAACAGCCACAATCTCAAACCCTTCCTCGCGAGCTGCCAATGCTTCCGTAAAGATCCCGGTCCCGGCGCCCAAGTCCACGATCCGGGCACCTTTCTTGCCTGCTACGCGACATTGTTCGAGGAGGTGCTGGACGGAGTGGGTGGGATAGGTTGGTCGGTGGGTGTTGTAGGCGGTGGAATTCGCGAAGCTGGATTGGGCGATGGGGTTGAGAGTGGACATGTTTTCTCGAACTTTGTGGACTCGCCGATGTGTTGTTCAATCTCCGTAATTTAGTAATAATCTTCTGCTGTGTTCGTATGGGATGGGACGTCTTGTCGCGAGTGGTAGGTAGGTGATGTCTACGTAGCCCATTTTTGGTTGCGTCATCACGCTTCCAACTTTTATGAGAAGCAGTCTACGATGGTTCGATTTCACCTCATCGGCGACGAGTACAATACTTTGCGAACAAGGTGATTGATTCTGCTCACGGTGGTGACACAGAAACACACAAACAGCCCTATCTTTCCCCGACCACGTGCTTACTGGGACCAGCCACTTTCTTACACATATGCGCTGAGGCTACCTACTTACAGCTGCACGATAACAGGCAAAGATCAGCAGAGAAGGTGGAAAGAGATGTCCGACGCACGCGCGGCAGATCTTGGGATCGAAGGGATCGGATCTGCAGTGCTAAGGCGGTTTGCCCGCTTTTTGTAAGCTGCGTTGCCCAAAGCCTGCTTTTCCTCCAACCGCCAACGCCCAGTGTGCAGCATCCCTGAGAGATACCCCAACCCAATGCGAGGCCCGGTTTTTATAAGCCTTGTCGAGCTTGTGTAGCGTCAAGAGGTAGCACGACGTGGCCTGTTTCCCGGGCCCGATGCCCAGGGCGCACCGAACGCGTGGGAGAGGAGGATGCGACGTGTGACGACGTTGCGATGGTGTTTCCGGCGCACGCGATGAGACAGCGGAATGTGCGATCATATACCACAGTGTGGATGGGATGATGTTTTGGTTGCCAAGGAGACGAGTAACAACGCCGACGACAACATGTGCATATGGGTGAGCAAGAGTTTGGTTCGGGTGGCGCCACAGCCGAGTGCGGCTGGTGAGTGCATGATCGATGTGCCGATGGTGCACATGTGTGGGAGAGAGGTTGAGAAGTTGAGAGAGGGAGGGGAATATTTGCATGGGCATTAGCCGCATTGCCATGTAAGTTGCTGGTACAAGGTACCTGGTGCGCAACGTGTTTATGGGAGGCGGGTGCAGGCCTTAGTCTGCCGTCGCCGTCGATAGCTTCGAGTAGTCCATGTCCACGTCCACACAGAGGCGTCGTCGAAGACACGTGAAGGAGATATGCATGACGGGTTTATATGAATGATGGCAAGTGATAATAGCAGGCTCGGGTGGTGGGTTTATAATGTCAGCGAGCGCAAAGTGATACGCGCGGCATGTACCTACCTGCTGGTACATGTATAGCACCTCACACAGCACAACCTTGTGATGACACGGTGAACAGACTGCTCGTAGCAGGCAATCGCCGGAGATTCGAACGGGAGAAAAGAGGACTGCCTGCTTTGGGAGTGCGCAAATGAGAATCCATCATATTGTTGTCACCGCGGGCAGGCTGCCGATTCCCCCTTACGAAAACACAGTACCTCAGTGCAGAAGCTGCTCGTGCGCAGCTATTTTGATCTTAGGGGAGGGAAAGCACTGTTGACTTGAGGGCCAATCCACCTACAGTGAGGTACTCTTGCTTGCAGGACTGCTACAACAAACCATCCATCCATCAATTGAGCCGATCAACAATCAATCACGACACTCACTTTCGGCGCATGCATAACAATCGTTTTACGGTAGCATAATAATAAAGCCAAACAAGCAGGGTGCTGTGGCGCGGCGGGCAAATACCTAATCATATCCTGCCATCTCCTTTCTGATCCACCTCTACGACCGGGCGGAGCCGGTGGAGACAGACGGCTAGAAGCTTGTCTTGCACAGTCGAGGTCGCTGCGCAGCTCGACACTTTTGCAAGCGTTCGAGACTCTTCCGCACCGCATACTCAACACCAGCCTTTCTTACCTGCCCGCCGCTAACTTACCGGCCGCCACTCGCTATCATCAATACCACCACCAGCGTCACTATCCGCAACATCATCTTCACCAGCCGCGACCGCTGACCCGAAGAGAGAAGAGAGTACTGTAGAGCCAGCCTCGCCAGCGCCAGCCCGTCCGTCCCCAGTCGCTGCAGCCATCACTCCACCTTCGCTCGTATCGCGGCATCACTAGCCAGGCACCGTCTTTTCTCCCAACCCTCGACGTGAAACGACAGACAGACAGACACGCCTACCAGCTCACCATCTCTGTACATACCAAAACACCGCCGCTTCTGCGACCGCGCTGCTTTCCATGTTCCAGTAGTCCACACGCCTCCAACACCAGCGCTTGCCGCAGCCGTTCGCTACATTAATCCACCCCGACACCATCCAATACCGACTACATGCCCAAATCTTCTTTCAAGAATCCCTTCGGTCGCCGCAAATCCGCCGGCAACATCCTTGACTTCGCTCCTCCTTCAGAAACTCCCGAGCCCACCGCATCGTCGACGTTCAGGGTCATTGAAAGAGCCGACAGGAGTAGCCAGCACATTGTGGATGGCGCCGAGAGGAAAATAGCTTCATCATCGAGAGCACAACCCCCGCGTCCATTCGACTCGCCGCTGCAACAGATTCGCGGCAAGTCTGCTGAGGACATCGGCTCAGGACAAAACAGGTATGTCCTGTCGCAAGATGGACGACTCAAGGACCCACGGCTGATGAATCAAAGGGGAAGCCGCGGTACCACCAACTCCGGCTCAAGCGGATACTACGAATCCTCTGGCAACTCGGCGCGATACAGCTCGACCTCTACTCTTCCCTCGTCACTAGAACCTGAACGGGAGCCCGAAGACGAGGACTTGTTCCCCAACAAGCGCAACATGTACTCCGCATCCAACCCTGCCCTGTCGGCGCAACCCTTGCAGCAGCCTCCGTCATTCACTTCGCGCGCGAGTAGAGCTCTCTCGTTTGGATTGAAGGGTCGGACTCCGCCGCCCAGGTTGGACGATGCTGCCACGACGCACACAGACTCGCCCGAGCAGATGCCAGCCCGCAGCAGCCCTACAAGGGATAGAGCGATGACCACTAGCAGTTACGCTAGCACTGCCGTCCCTCCGAAATCAGATCGAGCTATCGATCTCCCTACGGCCGACTTTGGCAACGATTTTGGAAACATGTTCGATTCTTTCGATAGCCGAAAGCCCACCAAGGCCTCCCCCTCAGCTCCCCCGGCGGCAGCTGATTTCCGTCGCACAGTAAGTGCAGCCAATTCTATGATACACACCGCATGCTTACCATAGACAGGACCCGCAGCCGATGTACCCACCCAGATCATATTCCGGTCAGGCACCGATACCTTCTCCTAATGAGCTCAGAAATATCCGCGCCAACACCGCCTCGCCTTGGTCGATGGATGGCCGAAGATCGAACGATGCTCTTGTTGCCGGTTCAGCGCTCAACTCGCCGACAATAGAAGATGGCCCCGGCCGAATGGCGCCTGCTTTTTTGGGAGGAGGGCCCAAACAAGGATATGCACTCGTATCGGAGCAGGCTGCCTCACCGGGCGCAGAGCGTTTATCCTTCGAAAGCCATAACAGTCAGCGTGACTTCGTGGCGGGATCAAGTAAAGCAAACGAGCCGGCATTCACCAGCAGACAGACACACCTGGACGATGGCGACCGATGGTCGAAGGGAAAGGAATCGATTCCTCCCGCCTCTTCGTCTTCCAATCGCCATGCGCCAACAGCATCGACATCATCAACTGTCCGCGAACCGATCTCCAAATCCGCCAATTCCAGCAGCACCAGACTCCGGGCTAACAGTCACCAGAAGTCTGAAGGCGCGGAATGGCAGAACGAATCTCGAAACGCAACACCAAAGGCTGCCCGATTTGCAGCCCAAGAAGAGTCTTTGTTCGGTGAAACCTCCCCTATTGGCCCACCAAGTCGTGCAGTTCGGCCCAGCGACTACTCACAGCAACGCACGGAGACTGGCACGCCAAAGAAGATGACCAAGGCCCAATTCGAGATGCTTCAGAAGCATGGCAACAACAGCTCGGAACAGAGTGAAAATGAATCGTTATCTGGCGACGAATACGACGACGAGGACGATGAAGAGAGGGCGAAGCAGGCCACAACGCAACGGAGGAAGCAAGAGGCGAACATGTCGGTGTACAGACAACAGATGAAGAAGGTGACTGGAGGTGGTCCTTCGGATCTCCCGGTACGGCCTAGCATGGACAGAGGCTCTCAAAGTGCCTCTGGATTGTATCTCGGTGGCATCAGCGGCGCACCGCCTCCTGATGCAGTTCTTCGAAACAGGCAAAGTGATGACGACGACGACGAGGTTCCTCTCGGCATCTTGCAGGCACATGGCTTCCCAAGTGGTTCTCGACCGCCGACGCAGATGGGTGGAGATTTCTCCCAAAGAGGCTCTGTCGCTGGTTCGGTGGTGGGCGGCGGTGGTGGAGGCAATCTCCCGGCCTTTGCGCGTCGACTTCCCCAAGATCCTTACTTTGGCGCCGGCCTTGTCAACCCTGCGAATCGCGAATCTCTTGCATACGGCGGAGGTGGAGGAGGCTCTGTCTACGGCGCACCTTCACCTATGGGCCACCCCATGGGCACTCCTGGTGGCCACCCAGGCGGCCTCGTGGGTGTCATCGCAGGCGAAGAGAGAGCAAAGGCTGCTCGACGAGCAACCCCTTCCGCCGCGTACGGAACCACACCTTTGCCTTCCAACATGCCCATGCAAATGCCTCGCACAATGTCTATGGGCAATCTTCCTCCGCCTTCCATGTACGGTGGTCAAGGCATGCCGCCAATGCCACCGATGCCTCAGATGGGCCAAATGCCTATGATGCCCGGCCAGGACTCCAACCAGCAGATGCAGCAATTCATGCAAATGCAAATGCAAATGATGCAGAACTTCATGGCAATGCAGCAGCAAGGAATGGGCCAACCCCCAGCACTTCAGCAACAACCCAGCAATGGCTTCCTCGCACCCAGTCGTCCCATGTCCGTCGCCAGCCACGCACAACCCAACCAAGGCCGTTCAATGACCATGATGGGTCCGCCCTCGGCCTGGGGACAAGGTCTTCAGCCACCACAAGGCGGCCGTCCACAATACACCCCCTCCGTCCACAACATGCAAACCGGTCCCGGCGCCGGCTACACCCCTTCAATAGCCCCGAGCGAGCGCAGTAACATCGGCATGCCTTCGCGCTATCGTCCCGTCTCGACCATGAACGGCGACAACGCCATGATGTCCGGCGGCCGATCGCAAAGCATGACCTCCTCTCTCACTCTCCAGGCTTTCACCACCCCGGGCCCAACAGAGCAGCAGAAAAACAACACCATCCGCGTCATCGACAAGCCCAAGGGCGCTCCAAGGATCTCTTCGCGCGCCGTTGAGGCGGAGGAGGATGACGACCAGGGCTGGAGCGAGATGGCCAAGAAGCGCAGCGAGCGCAAGTGGAAGTGGGGCCGCAGCAAGAAGGACAAGGAGAAGGAAGAGCCGCTGGGCGACTTGTATCAAAATGTCGAGTGAAAGAGGAAAGGCAAAAGTTGTTGCGAGGAAAGACTATTCTGTTCGGGGCGAGCTGATTTATCGTACCGCCATGCGAGCTACAAAAAAGGAATGGGACGGGCATCACCAGGGAAAGAGATGGTAACGGGATGGGCATCTTGAAGGGAGCAGGGTTTTGTTCTTCTGGACTTGTCTAAACTTGAGAGTGATAGGCGTTTTTTAGGGTTGGGGTTGGGGTTGGGGTATAGAGAGAGAGAAAGAGAAAGAGAAAGATGTCTTCTTTGATTGTTTATTCTTGATGTTGTTGGTTTGCTGCTATCTGTTCGCTTCTAATGTATCTTTCTCAATCTCTAACCTAATGTTTGTGGGAGGCTGGACGGACGCTATCCTATCTGAATTTCCCTTCCTCTATGTTTTTGGGGGTTTCTAGTTTACTCACGACTTTCCAGGTTTTTGGGCCCGAAGTTGTCAAAACTTATAGGATCATGCTAGAGCATGATGGGACCTTCTGTTGATAGATCGCCTTTGCCAATGGGACTAAGCTACTGTTCAATGACAATGTTTTGCTATTTCCTACTTCTCTTGCTCTTGAGTGTGGAAGGGTCAATGCTTCTTTAGTCTGGTTTGTGATCTATCAGTACCTCTGCATCACGTCTAGTCACATAGAGCGAGGCTCGCTAACCACAAGCGATGGATTTTTTTTTTTGGGTCGTCTCGAGAGGGTTATACAATGATTTGGTAACTTTGAGAATGCGGGTTGGTTATGACGCAAAGTATGTCGGAATTTAAGGTACTAGTACGTGGATTCTGGGAATGCTTTGATAATTCTCGGTTGGTCGGTGGGCATTTTTGTTGGGTCGTCCGATGGTCTCTTTTCCTTTTGCGCGACGATTTTCTGATCACTCTTGTTCGTCTGACAAAGGATGTGTATACACAATTTTGAGTATTGTATTGTTGATATGTTCGTTTCTCGAATCTAGATGTTCTGTTTGGGAGGTTGGAGATATGCGCTGCCGTCGAACTCGGCTCGTTTACTGTCTATCGAGGCATCGGGATATCGGGGTATCGGGGTATATGCTTTCTATTTTTTTCCTCCCAGAACGGTGGATGCTGGAGTAATTGCACACTCTGCTGTCGTAACAATGTCTGTGGTTGACACGACCGCTGAGCGCGCCTAGGGCCGACTCGTCGAGTGATTGACTCCCGGATCGAGGCCATTTGGACGCCATGTTGGCTCTTGTATGTTGCACTTGCAAGTAAGTGCTCGACCTGCGTGCCACGATTTGCCGAATGAATCATGTAAACTTTGTAGACATGATTCTCAGTGCGCGGTCTTCGACGCAACTTCTTCGGCGACCTTCCTCGCTCCCTCCACAATCAAGCTATGCTCGACCGTGTGAATCCTCTCTTGCAGCTCCTCCAGCGACTTGCATCCTGCCATATCCACCTCTCGCTGAAGAATTGGTTCTCCCTCATCCACTGCCGCAATGACATAATGCACCATGACGCCAGTCTTCGCCCTCTTGCCCTGCTCAAACTCTGCCCACGCCCGCTCGATGCATCCAGCCCCAACCAGATCGCCATGCAAAGCCGGATGCAAGTTGATGATCTTCACACCCGCCTTCTCAAGCGGCTCCAAGAACGCCCCCGTCAAGATCCGCATGAAGCCAGCGCACACGACCATGTCAGGCTTGTCCTGCAATACCAGCGCCGCGAGGTCGGCATCGTAGGCTTCGCGTGCGGATTGGAAGGCTGGGGTGCCGCTGGGGTCTGGGAAGCGTTTCTTGTATGGGAGGATTCCGAGGGTCGAGGTCGGGATGCCGGCGGTTGTGGCTCTTTGCAGGCCGTATGCGGAGGCGCGGTCTGAGATTACTCGTGTGAAGGTTACATTGGGGAGGGTTGGCGGGGTGCTGGTGCTGGCGTTTATGAGAGCTTGGAGGTTACTTCCGGAGCCAGAGATGAGGATGCTGACCTTGGCTGGAGAGGACATTGCTGGGTATGTCGTTGTGGGGTTTGATTTTGTCGCTGCTGGTGTTCGAGATCTACTTCACTTACATTTCGGGGTCTGTGACGTGCAAAGTTCGACTTTCTGATGTGACTCGGCGATCGTCGCCGTTAGGGAAAATAAGCTCACGGATGGCGTGTGGAGTTGCAAGGTACCGGGGTGCTACACTGTACTAGCACGTCAAACATCGTGGTACATGACGTCCACCATTATCAACGGCTCGTAAGAATATCCATGAGGTGATGTGCCTTTCCAAACATGCCAATGCTCAATCCAAAAGAGGGACACACTTTGCCAATCTTTGGTCTTTGTTAAACATCTCGTCTCTGTCTCCGTCATTTCCTCCACTTTGCTTTTCCCTTTCCCTTTTCCCTTCTTCATACCTACACTTCTTCATACACAAACCTCATTCACGTTTGACCGATCGAAGCTTTTTCTTCCTCATAAAGATCAACCTCAACACCCCATAACCTTCGACCACTCTCACCACTCCAATCACCTCAAGCATGCCTGCTCTCACTCCCCGTAACCTCGCCATTGGCGTTGCCGCTGTCGGTGCCGCTGCATTTGCCTTCCCCAGGACTGTCAGCAAAGTCGCTCCCGAGTAAGCAACAATTCATGAACAAAGTTGGTGTGCTCGTCAGCAATCGTGCTAACCAACCTATCGAAACGACAGGAATGTCTTCGAGACCCCAGGTGTAAGAAACGTCGCGGACAGATATGCCGCGCAGGGTGGCACTACCACACATCTGCCTGGCGTTGCTACTCCCTTAGGTACGCTCGCGTCTTTCTATTGCTACCTTCTGGGTACCGCACTGCTGCTGCTGGTGAACATTTACTCATCGTTATTCTCCACAGGCAACCCCGACAGCGTCGCTTCCAACCAAGAGAAGATGAAGGGTCTTGGAACCAAGCAATTCTCGAACACACAGAGTGAACAGAAGGTGCGCCCTAGCTCAAAGTTCTTGGAGGCCCACACCGGTGACGACAAGGGAAAATAAGCAGTATGGCACTTTAAAAAGGAACCGAATCAATGGGATATCTTTTATTAGCGACGATGGACCTGCCTGTACGATGACAGATGAAAAAATGCAATGCTTTACAACTCCAAAGAACTACCGTATGTACTATTCGCAAATACACACGGAAGGTGCGGCAGCGGTATCGCGTTCTCATCCAGCGTTGTGAGCGATGACTAGCACTTTACTGCACTGACAGGGATACAGCTTCTTATCTACGTGCCATTGGTCGACGTAGCGAGCCTGCTAGACGAGCATCGCTTCCATGCAGAGTCGCGCGGTTACGTTCAGCCTCATCATGGCGTCCCGCACTCGTCTCCTTACACAGGCTTCTGTGTGCCAGGCTCAATGAGACAACTTTCGTGGGCTGGTAGAGGAATCATGGTGAGCTCGTAGCTGGAGTTGTCTCACTTATCCTGGCACTTAGAAGACAGCACCTCGTTTTGTTCTATCTCTATCGACTTCCGGCCACCTTCTCATTCGGCTTCTTCACCAACGGAATGGCCGAAATATTCGCTGCAGTGGCCAGTGGTGCGGGTCTGGTGTCACTCGCCATCCAGCTGCTCGAAAGCAGCCGGACGCTCAAAAGCCTATACGACGCAAGTAAAGACGCACCTAGGCACATCAAGGATCTTTGCTTTGACCTGGAGACTATATCCTTACAGCTACGCCAGCTTGAACAGCACAGGCATCATGACCATCTTGACACCCAGCTGCTCGACCGATGCATCGCGTTATGCGAAAGGAGAACCGAGAAGATCAGTGATGCGGTCGACGACATGGCACGGTATATTCGCAGATCTGCTGCGTTCGGGAGATTGTACGCCGCTTTCAAGGAGCCCGAGGTAGAGAAGTTACTCGACGAGCTGGAACGCGCAAAGACCTCATTGTCTCTTACATACATGAGCTACTGCCAGTGAGTTCTGAATCGCTTGACACATGACACCGGTCCCTCTGACAGCGCCAGGGCTTGGAACATGCGCAATGCGGCATCACATGCATCAACATTGCAGAGGCATGGCGATATACTTGCTTTGCAGCAAATGCAACTCGGTAGTATCCAGCACGAGATCTCCAATGGCAACGCTCGACTCTACGATCAGCTGGACGATCTCAAAAACCACCGGACTGCCGTCAACGGACGTCAGGTCTTGCAAGCGACGCAAACGGATGTCACCCAATCTTCCAATAAATGCTACATTAGCAGCAAGACTCGAAATTCTGTGCGGTTCCGCTTGCCACTCATGGGTTGGCTTGCTGGGCGAACGTGGGAGATCGCAGTGAGCCAGTCTCAAGCCTCTTGGACGTTCCA
>Ga0265798_10001000_pt1 | contig 45068 bp, 26 predicted proteins | sample P3T30metagenome_FD_192430 | JGI IMG/M metagenome (GOLD analysis project Ga0265798, IMG submission 192430) | Plant litter microbial communities from East Loma Ridge, Irvine, California - P3 T30 | ecosystem: Environmental > Terrestrial > Plant litter > Unclassified | place: USA: California... | reverse complement strand
GAACTACTTCAACTACAACAAGACCTTTGGGGATAACAGCAACCTCTCCTTTACCCTAGGGCAGGAAGCGCAGCGCGGCTACGGCACCGGCATTTCCCTCACGGCCTACAACGTGCCGCTCGATGCCTCGCTGCAATACGCGTCGGCTTCGCGCAGCACCGGCAACGTGGTGCGCAGCAGCCAATATGACGGTGGCTTGCTCTCGTACTTCGGCCGGGCCAACTACAACTTCCGTGACCGTTACCTCCTCACGGGTACGCTGCGCTTCGACCAAACTTCCAAGTTTCTCGGGCCGGTGCGCACGGGTACGTTCCCCTCGGTGGGCGCCGCATGGAACATCTCCAACGAGAATTTCCTCAAGGATGTAGCGGCTGTATCGGTGCTGAAGCTACGAGCTAGCTACGGGCAAGTGGGCAACCAAAACGCCGCGCCAAACTACGGCTACGCTTCGGTGGCGAACAACAACCAGATTTATGTCTTCAATGGCGCGCCCGCGCCCGGCCTGGCCATCACCCAGATTAACAACCCAGATTTGAAGTGGGAAACGGCCATCACGACCGACGTGGGCGTGGATGCTGAGTTTTTCAATAACAAGCTAACCTTTACGGCCGACTACTTCGAGCGCCGCACCCAGGACATGATTGCCCTGCTGCCGGTGCCCGACTACGTAGGCCAGGCCCCGGCCAGCGCCAACGTAGGCTCTCTGCGCAACCGCGGCTTGGAACTAGCCCTGAACTACCGCAATGCCATCGGCAAATTGCAGTACAACGTGGGGCTTAACTTCACAAAAATTAATAACGTCGTCACCAGCCTAGGGGGCGGCAACGCCATTGCGGCCGGCAACGTGCTGCCGCAAATCGGCAACACTACCCTCACCGACGTGGGCCGCGAAATCGCGTTCTACTACGGCTTGCAGGCCCAGGGCGTGTTTCACAATCAGGGCGAAATTGATGCGTATACCTATACCAATGCCGCTGGGGTGGTTACGCGCGTGCAGCCCGGAGCCAAGCCCGGAGATGTGCGCTACCAGGATACCAATGGCGACGGCCAGATTACGGCTTCCGACAACACGTACCTAGGCAGCGGCACCCCTAGCTTCAGCTACGGTGCTTCACTGAACCTGAACTACGGGGGCTTCGATTTCCGCATGCTGCTCTACGGCGTGCAGGGTGCCGAAGCCATCAACGGCAGTGCCTTCAACCTATCGAAGTCGGCCGACTTCGTGGGGGTGTGGAGCAACTTCTACGCGAGCCGCATGGACCGCTGGACGCCCAGCAACCCCAACAGCAACCAGCCCCGCGTGACCACGACCGACACCAACGGCAACGACAAGTTCAGCAGCCGCTACGTGGAGAACGCCAGCTACCTGCGCGCCCGCAACATGGAGATAGGCTACACGCTGCCCCAGGCCTTGCTCGGCAAGATTCAGGTGAAAGGTGCCCGCGTGTTTGCCTCGGTTGATAACGTGTTCACCATCACGAAGTACACCGGTTTCGACCCCGAAATCTCGACCGTGGCTAACTACAACAATCCCCTGTCGTACGGCGTGGACTACGGCAACTATCCGCAGGCCCGCACCTACCGCTTAGGCTTCAATGTGCAGTTCTAATTCGCTCTTTCCCACCTATTTTATATGAAATCCACCCGCACCGCCGCCTTGCTCGGCCTGCTGTTTACTACTGCGCTTACTCCGGGCTGCAAAGACTTTCTGGACAAGCAGCCCCTAGGTACCACCACCCAGGACAACCTGTTCAAAGACCCCACCAATGCCGTGCAGGCCATCAATGCCACCTATGACGTGGCCGCCTGGGACCAGGGCCCCAAGTGGGGCGACCCCGCTGGTCAATATGTGGCCCAGACCTACGAATGGATGTTTGGGGACCTAATGACCGATGATTCCGAAAAAGGGGGCAGTTCGCCTAGCGACTTTGGTCCGCTCATCGAGCTCAAAACCTGGAACATTCCGCCCTCCAACCAAACCATTACCACGCTGTGGGTACACAGCTTCACGGGTATCGCGCGGGCCAACACGGTGATTAACAACATCGACGCGGGCACCATCGACGCAGCGCTGAAATCGCGCCTGAAGGGGGAAGCCTTGTTTCTGCGGGCGTACTTCTACTTTAACCTTGTGAAGGCCTTTGGGGGCGTGCCGCTGTTTGAGAAAACCGTGACGCCCACCGAGGCGCCCAATGTGAGCCGCGCCACCATCGCCCAGACCTACGCCTTCATCGAGAAAGACTTAAAGGCCGCCGCCGCCTTGCTGCCCGAGAAGAACGCCTACCCCCAGGCTGACCTAGGCCGGGCTACTAAGGGCGCTGCTAACGGCTACCTCGCCCGCGCCATCCTATACCAGCTGGGCACCGTGAATGGCAATAATCATACGTGGCAGGAGGTGTATGACATCACGAGCACCATCATCAGCTCGAATCAGTACAGCCTATACCCTAACTACGCGGCCATTCACCAGGACATTGGCGAGAACAGCAGCGAGTCGCTGTTCGAGATTCAGTTTGGGTCGGACAACAATGGCTATGGCCCCATCTCAATAGGCACGACCAACAACATTTTCCAGAACAACCGCAAGACGTTTGGCTATGGGTTCAACAACCCCACGCAGAACTTGGTGAATGAGTTTGAGGCCAACGACCCACGCAAGGAAGTCACGATTATTAAGAACAACGACATCGTGCTAGGTATTCTTAACCCCGTCGATATCACACAGAATGCCACAGGCTACTTCAACCGTAAGGCGGCCATCATTGCCCCCAACGCGCCCGAATCAGGCCCGCAGAATATTCGCAAGCTGCGCTACGCCGATATCCTGCTGATGAAAGCCGAAGCCGCCGCCCAACTCAGCCGGCCCACGGAGGCCATCGCACTGGTGAACCAGGTGCGCGCCCGCGCCCGGGTATCGACCCGCCCGCCCGGCACTACCCTAGGCAGCCTGGCCTACGAGCCTACCAACGCCCCCGCCGGCACCCTGCCCGACTTGGCGCCCGGTCTGTCGGGCAGCGCCCTGCTCAATGCTATCTGGCACGAGCGCCGGGTAGAGTTTGCCGAGGAGTCGCTGCGCTTCTGGGACCTAGTGCGCACGGGCCGTTACCTGAACGTGCTACCGGCCGATGTACGGGCCCGGGCTGCATCGCACGTGGCCACCGAAACTTCGGTGAACCCCACGCCGCTACTGCCCATTTCGCTCAACGATGCCCAGAGCTGGAAGCTGCCGCAGAACCCTGGCTATTAAGTTAAAACCTCTTCCGCGCTGGCTGCTGACAAGCTGGCGTGAAAAGCAGGCTTGGGCTGCGGTGGACCATACCACTCGACAGTAGCTAAAAACTACCTTTTCCGTTTCTCTCATTGCCGCAAGCCCCCGTGGTAAAACGGCCCTGGACGCACCACCTAGGGCCATTTTACCACGGGGGATTTGTACTTCAACTCTACCTTGCCCTCTATAGGCCGATGCTCACTACCTAGGTAGGCCCAGGGTGAAAAATCGGGGTACGCCTGGCTCCTAAGCTTGCAGCGCGGCGCTTGCTTGGTGGGCGCCAGCAAATAGGAAATGAGCTTTTCTGAATACGAGCCGCCGTGCTTAACCTAGGCGCCCGCTGTAAGGGCTAATACCTATCGGTAAAGTTGCGCTGAAAAAGACAATGTAGCTTAGCGCGGCACCTGGTAGGGCACCTAGCAATAGGTAAGCAACTGCGTCCCCCATGCGCTGAAATAAAAGCACTTAACCACCACAATGAATACAAAACAGTTTTTTACTGCCTTGCTCCTAGGTACGCTGCCAACATCGGCAGTGCTTGCACAATCGATTGAGTTAGTCAATCCTATTCTGACGGGCTTTTATCCAGACCCTAGCATTACCAAGGTGGGCAAGGACTACTACTTGGTTAATTCCACGTTTTCCTACTTCCCCGGCATTCCGGTCATGCACAGCCGCGACCTGAAAAACTGGAAGCAGATTGGTAACGTGATAGACCGGCCCTCGCAGATGACCTTTATGGGCGACCGGATGACCCGCGGGCTATTTGCACCAGCTATTGAGTACCACAATGGCACCTACTACGTCACGTGCACGCTCATCGACCACAAAGGCAACTTTGTGGTGACGGCTAAAAACCCCGCCGGGCCGTGGAGCAATCCGACTTTTTTGCCGGAGGTGCGCGGCATCGACCCCTCGCTGTACTTCGAGGGCGATAAGGCCTACGTCATTTACAACAGCGACCCGGCCGGCACGCCCCTTTACGACGGCCACCGCTCCATCAAGATTATCGAGCTGAACCCGCAAACGCTGCAAACTGTGGGCGAAGCCAAAATCGTGGTGAACGGGGGGGTAGACATCAGCAAGAAGCCCGTCTGGATTGAGGGCCCGCACCTGATGAAGCGGGGCAACTGGTACTACCTCTACGCGGCCGAGGGCGGCACGTCAGTCAACCACACAGAGGTGGTATTCCGCAGCAAGGAAGCTCTGGGGCCGTTTGTGCCTTATAAGAAGAACCCCATTCTCTCGCAGCGCGAGCTACCTAAAGACCGCAAAGACCCTATCACTTCGGCTGGCCACGCGCAGTTTGTGGAAGGCCCAGATGGCAAGACCTACGCCATTTTCCTGGCTGTACGGCCTTACGAAGGTAACTACTACAATACCGGCCGCGAGACCTTTATTGTACCCGTGGAGTGGAAAGATGAGTGGCCCGTAACGGTGCCTGGCCCTAATGGGGTGCAATACTCCTACAAGGCGAACTTCCCCGAGGTGAAGCAGCCCGGCGCCCTACCGCAGAACGGCAACTTCAGCTACACCCTCACCTTCGAGAAGCAGCTCGACCCGGCGCTGCTGTTTATGCGCACGGTGGATAGCACCAACTTTTCGCTGAGCAAAGCCAAAGGCCTTACTCTAAAGCTGAAGCCTGAAACGGTGGCCGAAACCGGCAACCCGGCCTTCATCGGTAAGCGGCAGCAGCACATGTATGGCAGCGCCGAAACCGAGCTGGCGTTTGCGGCTAAGGCGGCGAATGAAACAGCTGGCCTAGTGGCTTTTCAGGACGAGAAGCACTTCTACTACTTCTGCAAATCGGTGGAGAATGGCAAGCCCGTGGTTCAACTCTTCAAGAGCACGGCCGATGCGAAGGCCCCCGAACTGCTGGCTAAAGCGCCGCTGAAAGCGGCTGCTGCCAAGGTGCAGCTGCGCATTAATGCCGACGGCGACACGTACAGCTTCCGCTTTTCGGAGGATGGCAAGACCTATACTTCGCTGAAAGACAAGGTAGATGCGCGCTTCCTGAGCACGCAGGTAGCGGGAGGCTTTATTGGTTGCCTCTATGGCATGTACGGCACGTCGGCTGGGCAGCCCACTACCAATACGGCCTCTTTTAAGTGGCTGAAATACGAAGGCCACGACCCCGTGTACAAGAAATAACCCGCGGCCCACTACGCTTTCATTCTCACTTTATGCGCTTATTCCCACTTCTTTGCCTGCTTGCGCTACCCCTCGCCGCGGCTCAGGCAGCCCAGCAGCCCATCCAAATCAGCAGCCCTGACGGGGCCGTACAGGTGACCGTAAACGTCACGGCCCAAGGCCAGCCTACCTATGCCGTGCGCTACCGCCAGGCCGAGCTGCTACGGCCCTCGCACCTAGGGCTGCGGCTCGCCACCGCCGACCTTACGCAAGGCCTCAAGCTGACGAAAGCCGACAAGCAAATTGCCGTGGCCGACGACTACCAGCTAGTCACCGACAAGCGGGCGAACTGCCACTACCGGGCCAACCGGCGCGTGCTGCACTTTGCGGGGGCAACTGGGGCGCCGCAGCTCAGCGTCGTGTTTCAGGTGTCGAATGATGGGGTAGCATTTCAGTATGTGCTGGAAGGCTCTAGCCAAGAGGTCCAGCACATTACGGCTGAGAGCACCACGTTTCACCTGCCGGCCGGGGCTAAGGGCTGGCTTCACCCGCACGCGAAGGCGCAGACTGGTTTTGCTAATACGCAGCCCTCGTACGAGGAGAATTACCAGTGCGGCATCGCGGCGGGCACGCCGTCTACCATCGGGCAGGGGTGGTCGTTTCCAGCCTTGTTTCAAACCAACGGGCACTGGGTGCTGCTGACCGAGGCAGGCATGGGCCGCACCTATGCCGGCACCCACCTAGCCCACGAGTCGCCCGATGCCGAGTACGCCGTGGCCTTCCCGCAGCCGCCCGAAAAAACCACGCCCGATGCGGCGCTGCTGCCCGAAAGCCGCCTGCCGTGGCGCACGCCTTGGCGCGTGGTAGTGGTAGGCAATTCGCTGGCGCCCATCGTGGAATCGACGCTGACGACGGACGTGAGCGCGCCCGCTAAAACGCCGCTGCTCACCGAGGCGCCCGGCAAATCGTCGTGGTCGTGGGTGCTGATGGGCGACCAGAACACCACCTACGAGGTGCAGCGCCGCTTCATCGACTACGCGGCTAGCATGGGTTGGTACTACTGCCTAGTCGATGCGCTCTGGGACAAGCAGATAGGTTACGACAAAACGCAGGAGCTAGCGCAGTACGCGCGCTCCAAAAACGTGGGCCTGCTGGTGTGGTACAACTCGAACGGCCACTGGAACCAGGCCCCGCAAACGCCCACCAACGTGCTTTTCGAGGCCGAAAGCCGGCGTAAGGAATTTGCTCGTATCAAGCAGATGGGCGTGGCCGGGGTGAAAATCGACTTCTTCGGCGGTGATGGGCAGTCGTTTATGAACTACTACCAGGACATCCTGACGGATGCTACTCAGGTGGGCTTGTTGGTGAATTTTCACGGCGCTACCCTACCTAGGGGCTGGAACCGCACCTACCCCAACCTGATGACGATGGAAGCCGTGAAGGGCTTCGAGTTCCTGACCTTCGACCAGCGCAACACCGACCAGGAGCCCACCCACTGCGCCACGCTGCCCTTCACCCGCAATGCCGTGGGCCCGATGGACTTCACGCCCATGGCCTTTTCGGAGATTCGGGGCAAGGAGCGCCGCACGTCCAATGCGTTTGAGCTAGCCTTGTCTGTGCTATTTCAGTCGGGCATTCAGCACTACGCCGAGGTGCCCGAGGGTATGGCTGCGCAGCCGGCCTACGTGCAGGACTTCGTGAAAAAGCTACCCCCGCGCTGGGCCGATGTGAAGCTGGTAGACGGCTTCCCCGGCGAGTACGCGGTGCTAGCCCGGCAGGCGCCCGGCGGCGCGTGGTACGTGGCCGGCATCAACGCCACCGACGCGCCCAAAACCATTCAGGTTGACCTCAGCAAGCTGGGCCTGAAGAGCGGCACGCTCATTACCGACGGGGACACCAACCGCAGCTTCAGCACGCGGGCCGTGGCGGGCAATACCGTCAGCGTGACGCTGCCGGCGCGGGGCGGCTTCGTGGTGCAGCCCTAGGTCATCTGTTCGGCTTAGACCTCTGGCCAGTGGATTTCCTTTTTATTTCTACCTGAAAACTTGCTTGTTATGAAGCACCCGTTTTGGGCCGCTCTTCTGACCTTGGCCGCCTGCACCACGCTGCAAGCCCAGAACCCTATCATCCAAACCAAGTTCACGGCCGACCCGGCGCCGATGGTGTACCGAGACACTGTGTTCCTCTATACCAGTCACGACGAGGACGATGCCAAGGGGTTTAAGATGTACAACTGGCTGCTGTACACCTCTACCGACATGGTAAACTGGACCGACCACGGCACGGTCGCCTCCACCAAAAGCTTTAGCTGGTCGCCGCAAAACGGGGCGTGGGCGCCGCAGTGCATCGCGCGCAACGGCAAGTTTTACCTCTATTGCCCCATCCACGTCAAGGGCATCGGGGTGCTGGTCTCGGATAGCCCCTACGGCCCCTTTACCGACCCGCTGGGCAAGCCGTTGATTCAAAACAGCATCGACGATATTGACCCAACCGTCTACATCGACGACGATGGCCAGGCCTACTTGTACTGGGGCAATCCGAACCTGTACTACGTCAAGCTGAACGAGGATATGATTTCCTATTCGGGGGGCATTGTCAAATCGCCTACCAAACCGACTGATTATCAAGAAGGCCCGTGGTTTTACAAGCGCAAAGACAAGTACTACGTGGCGTATGCCTCGACCTGCTGCCCCGAGGGCATTGGCTACAGCATGAGTACCAGCCCCACGGGCCCCTGGAACTACACCGGCACGCTCATGGACCACAACCCTAAGTCCAACGGCAACCACCCGGGCATCATCGACTACAAGGGCAATTCCTACCTGTTCGGCTTCAATTACGCCATTTCCAAGGCCCTGTCGCCGACGCACACCGAGCGGCGCTCCGTGTGCGTAGCCAAGCTGACATACAACGCAGACGGCACCATTCAGCAACTGCCCTTTTGGTCAGAAGATGGGGTAGACCGCGTGGCGGTTTTGAATCCCTATAAGCGCACCGAGGCGGAAACCATTGCCTTGAGCCAGGGCCTAAAAACCAGCAAAGGCCCTGACGGTATGTATGTAACCGCTATTGATAACGGCGATTACATCAAAGTCAAAGGCGTTGATTTTGAAAAGGGAGCGAAAGAGTTCATGGCTTCAGTAGCCAGTACTTCTGCCAACGCAACCATTGAAATCCACCTAGACAGCCCTACGGGTGCGTTGCTGGGAACACTGAAAGTGAAGAACACTGGTAACCTGGAAAGCTGGATGGTGCAGTCGTGCAAAGTCAGCCGGAAGAGTGGCATCCACGACGTGTACTTCGTCTTCAAAGCAGCCGGTAACAATCAATTCTTGTTCGACTGGTGGCAGTTTAATCACTAGATAATTCCGGAGAGCTTCCGCGCCCCGCCGTCCCCTTTTCTCTACTCTATGAATGCCCGCTTTTCTTTCTTCCACCGCAGCCGGGTTGGCTTGCTGCTGCTTGGCATGCAATGCGCTGGCCTAGCTAGCGCGGCCGCCCAGCGCGCGCCTAAACCCAAACCGGCGCCCACTACGCAAAAAGGCGCTTTTTACACCGGCAAGTACCCGAACTTGCTACGCGAGGCGGGCTACAGCCAAGCTGCCATCGACCAAAAGGTAACGCAGGCCTACCACGACGTATTTGAAGGGCCCAATAAGGTGTACTTCGAGGTGGGCGACTCGATGGCCTACGTGTCGGACGTGAAAAACCACGATGCCCGCACCGAAGGCATGTCGTACGGGATGATGGTGGCCGTGCAGCTCAACAAAAAGGAGGTGTTTGACCGCCTCTGGCGCTGGTCGAAGAAGAACTTGCAGCACCAAAGCGGGCCGCTGGAAGGCTACTTCGCCTGGAGTTTCAGCACCACCACGATGAAGCTCAATTCGGAGGGGCCCGCTTCGGATGGCGAATTGTACTTCGTTACGAGCCTGCTATTTGCGGCCAACCGGTGGGGTAACGCCACCGGCATCAATTACTACCAGGAGGCCCGCCGCATCCTGGATGCCTCGTGGAAAAAAGACGGTACCGGCGGCGTGCGCAACTTGCTGAATACCGAACACAAGCAAATAACCTTCGTGCCAGCGGGCGACGGCTATAACTGGACCGACCCGTCGTACCACCTGCCAGCTTTTCTGGAGGTGTGGGCCACCTACGCCAAGGATGGGCACGAGCAGTTTTACCGGACCTGCGCCGATACGTCGCGGGCGTTTTTGCACCGGGCGTGCGCCGCGCCCACCGGCCTCAACTACGACTACACCGAGTTTAGCGGCAAGCCCCACGCTACTAAGTGGGCGCCGCCGGCGTTTCGCTACGATTCGTGGCGGGTGCCCATGAATATTGCCATGGACTACGTGTGGTTTGGCAAGGACAAAGCCTGGCAGGAGCAGTATGCGCGGCGGTTTCAGGGCTTTTTGCGCGGCAAGGGCCTGAACACGTTCGAAGACCAGTTTAACGTGGATGGCTCGCGGCCCGAGTTTATTCTGCCCGCTGGCGACGTCAAGAAGCTGCGGCATTCGCTGGGGCTGGTGGCTACCAGCGGGGCGGCCTCACTCATGCACCAAGACCCGAACCTCGCCTTCGTGCACGCGCTCTGGAATGCCAAGCTGGCGCCCTACGAAGATGGCTACTTTGACCCGTATTACGACGGCCTGCTGTACCTGTTCAGCCTGATGCACTTAAGCGGCAAGTACCAGGCTATCAAGCCCGCGCAACCCTAATCACCCCCTTGCACTGGTTTTTCCTTATCCATGAAGTACTTACTGAAGCAGCGCGTCTTACTTGCCAGCCTGGCCCTTGCCTCTGCCGTTACCTCGCCGCTACTGGCGCAGGTGAAGCAGGCGCAAAACCCCATCATCTTCGCCGACGTGCCGGATTTGTCGATGATTCGGGTGGGGGATACCTACTACATGAGCAGCACGACCATGCACATGAGTCCGGGCGTGCCCATCATGAAGTCCAAGGACTTGGTGAACTGGCACTTGGTCAGCTATGCCTCCGATACCCTAGGTAACCAGGACGAGCTGGCACTTCGCAACGGCAAGAGCACCTACGGCCGCGGGTCGTGGGCGAGCAGCCTGCGGTTTCACCAGGGCACGTACTACGTTTCGACGTTCGCCCAGACGACCGGCAAAACCTACATTTATTCGACTAAAAACATCGAGAAAGGGCCCTGGAAAGCCGTGTCGTTTAGGCCGAGCTACCACGACCATTCCTTGTTTTTCGACGATGATGGCCGCGTGTACCTGGTGTTTGGCACCGGCAAGCTGCGGCTGATAGAACTGACGGCCGACGCCTCCGGCGTGAAGCCCGGCGCCACCGAGCAGGTGATTATCGAAAACGCCAGCGCCCCGGCCGGCCCAAATATCAACCTGCAAGCCGAAGGCTCGCAGCTGTTTAAAATCAAGGGCAAGTACTACCTCTTCAACATCACGTGGCCCAAGGAGGGCATGCGCACGGTGGTGATACACCGGGCCGATAAAATCACGGGGCCTTACGAGGGCCGGCTGGGGCTACAAGACCTAGGCGTGGCGCAGGGCGGCCTCATCGACACGCCCGATGGGCGGTGGTTTTCCTACCTGTTCCGTGACTACGGGGCCGTGGGCCGCATTCCCTACCTCGTGCCCGTGACCTGGACCGACGGCTGGCCGGTGCTAGGCAACCCAGCCGGCAAGGTGCCTACCACGCTAGCCCTACCCCCCAGCAAAGGCTTGATTCCGGGCCTAGTGGCGTCGGATGAGTTTGCCCGGCGCCAGGGCGAACCCGCCTTGCCGCTGGTGTGGCAGTGGAACCACAATCCCGAAAACTCCCTGTGGTCGCTCACCAACCGCCCCGGCTACCTGCGCCTGAAAACGGACCGCGTGGACACCACGTTCGTGCTGGCGCGCAATACTTTGACCCAGCGCACCATCGGTCCGACTTGCGCCGGCACCACGGCCCTGGATGTATCGCACCTGAAAGACGGTGATTTTGCGGGCCTAGCCCTTTTGCAAAAGCGGTACGGGCTGGTGGGGGTAGACTTCCGCAACGGCGCCAAATCCATCGTCATGGTGAGCGCCCAGACGGAGAGGCCTGTGGAAATGCAACGCCTGCCACTGACGCAGTCCACCGTCTATTTCAAGGCGGAATGTGACTTCACGGAGCGCAAGGACGTGGCGACTTTCTTCTACAGCCTCGATGGCAAAACGTGGAAAGCCATTGGTGCCCCGCTCAAGATGGCGTACACGCTGCCGCATTTTATGGGCTATCGGTTTGGGCTGTTCAACTACGCCACCAAGAACCCCGGCGGCTACGCAGATTTCGATTACTTCCGCATTACGGACAAGACCACCGGGGCCAAGTAAGCGCCCGACAGCCCTTTTCCACTTCCAAACCCACCCGAAACTCCTACCTCGATGCTGAATCGTAGACTACCTTATATCCTGGGCGCATTGGCCTGCTTGTGCGGGGGCGCTGCGCAGGCGCAGAACCCCATCGTTACCAACCAATTCACGGCTGACCCAACGGCGCGGGCGTTTAACGGCCGGGTGTACGTGTACCCGTCGCACGACATTCGGGCCACGCCGGGGCATGGGCGGGCCGGCTGGTTTGTGATGGAAGACTACCACGTCTTTTCCTCGGCCAACCTCACGGAGTGGACCGACCACGGCGTGATTGTGACCCAAAACAAGGTGCCGTGGGTGAAGCCCGACAGCTACAGCATGTGGGCGCCCGACTGTATGTTCCGCAACGGCAAGTACTACTTCTACTTCCCGACTACCCCCCGCGATACGACCATCAGCAAGGGCTTTACGGTGGGGGTAGCCGTGTCCGACAAGCCCACTGGCCCGTTTGTGCCGCAGCCACTGCCCATCAAGGGGGTGCGCGGCATCGACCCCAACGTGTTTATCGACAAGGATGGGCAGGCGTATCTGTACTGGTCGCAGGGCAATATCTACGGGGCCAAGCTGAAGGAAAACATGCTGGAGCTAGCCTCCGAGCCCAAGACGCTGGGCGAGTTGCCCACGAAAGGGTTGAAGGAAGGCCCTTATCTGTTTGAGCGCAACGGCACCTACTACCTGACCTATCCGCACGTCGAGAACAAAACCGAGCGCCTCGAATACGCCACCAGCACCAGTCCCCTAGGTCCGTTCACGGTGAAGGGCGTGATTATGGACGAGTCGCCCACGGGCTGCTGGACCAATCACCATTCCCTGTTGGAGTTTAAGAACCAGTGGTACTTGTTCTACCACCACAACGACTTGTCGCCGGCCTTCGACAAAAACCGCTCGGTCCGCATCGACAGCTTGTTCTTCAAGCCCGACGGCTCCATTCAGAAAGTGATACCAACCCTGCGCGGCGTGGGCCTCACCGACGCCAAGCAGAAAATCCAGCTCGACCGCTACAGCCGCCTGAGCAGCAGCGGCGCAAACATCGCCTTCCTCGACACTGCCAATAAGTTTCAGGGCTGGAAAACCGTGTTTGCCAACAACCAAGGCTGGGTGCAATACAACGGGGTAGCCTTCGGCAAACAGGCTCTCAAGACGGTAATGTTGCGCACGATGGCCGCCGCCGGCGCCACGGTGCAGCTGCGGGCCGATGGGGCCACCGGCCCCGTGCTCGCCCAAGTCACGGTGCCTAAGGGCAGCCAGTGGCAGGAGGTAAAAGCGCCTTTGTCCGCCTTCAAGCCCGGCACGCACACGCTGGTCGTCTCGTCCAAAACAAACACGGCCGTGGAGATTGACTGGGTCAAGTTCGAGTAAGTGAGTTGAGCCCAGGGGCTTCTACTTATGCTGAGAAGCTCCTAGGCTCGGCAGCCCCAGTGGCACGGTCGTGTCATCTATCAAATCAGCCAAACCTATGGGATGGGAGGGAGCTAGCTCCGCAGCCATTTCCTACCCAGCTCACCCTAGCTAACCCACCTAGCCCTATGAAAAATACTCTGCTCGTCGCCTTGCTAGCTCTTGGGGCGTACCTGCCTGCGCAGGCCCAAAACCCGATTATTAAGGACGTGTTCACGGCCGACCCGGCGCCGCTGGTGTACCGTGATACGCTGTTTCTCTACACCGGCCACGACACTGCTTCGGTGAAGGAAACCAACTATAAGATGCCCGACTGGCGCATTTATTCCACCACCGACATGGTGCACTGGAAAGACTACGGCACGCGCCTCTCACCTAGGACCTTCGCCTGGGCTACCGGCGATGCCTACGCATCGCAGTGCGTCTACCATAAGGGCAAGTTCTATTGGTTTGTGGCCACCTTCCACAAGAAGGACGACAACAGCCAAGGCGGCGCGGCCATCGGTGTGGCCGTGTCGGACCGGCCCACCGGCCCGTTCCGGGATGCCATTGGCAAGGCGCTCATCGTGAACGAGATGACTAAGGACAAGCCCCACGCCTGGGACGACATCGACCCTACAATTTTTGTGGACGACGACAAGCAGGTGTATATGTACTGGGGCAACTTAAGCTGCCGGTGGGTGAAGCTCAAGGATAACATGACCGAGCTGGACGGCCCCATCAACGTGATTACGCCCAAAAACTACATTGAAGGCCCCTGGGTGTACAAGCGCAAGAAGCTCTACTACCTGGTGTACGCCAGCGCTGGCACCAAGCCTGAAATGATTGAATACTGCACGGCCCCGAGCGCCACCGGCCCCTGGACGTACCGCGGCATCATTCAGGAGAACGTGCCCAACAGCTTTACGACGCACCCCGGCATCATCGACTACAAGGGTAAAAGCTACTTCTTCTACCACAACGGCTCGCTGCCCACGGGTGGCAGCTACCGCCGCTCCATCTGCGTCGATGAGATGCACTACAACGCCGACGGCACCATTCAGCCCATTGTGCAGACCACGAAGGGGGTAGGGGCCGTGAAGTGAGCATGCGATTAGTCAATTAGCGCGAATTCTAGCCCGCGTTACTTGGCTACCCCTACTATGTTCTCAATAAACTGAATTATAGAGACATATTCTCTAAATACCATCCATGCATAAGCTTTTCCTTTCCCTTCTTTTCCTGAGCACTACCCTAGGGCTGCACGCCGAGGACGGCCACCAGCTGTGGCTGCGTCCGCACCAGGCGGCGGCAGTCACGGTAGTGGTGGCGGCCAAAAACTCGGCCCTGCTCGCCATGGCCAAGCAAGAGCTGGAGCGCGGCTGGCAGGGCACGGCCGGGGCTACCGTGACGCTCACGCTGAAGAAGGACAACGCCATTAAGCACGACGGCTTTCGCCTGGGCCCGACCAGCGTGCGAGCCACGACCGAAGCTGGCCTGCTCTACGGCGTCTTTGAATTGCTGCGCCGCCAGCAAACTGGCCAGCCAGTGGCCGATAAGGTGTTCAATCCTTCGTACGAGTACCGCCTGATGAACCACTGGGACAACCCCGACGGCTCGGTGGAGCGCGGCTACGCCGGGCACTCCATTTTCTGGCGCAAAGACAGCTCGTTTGTGGTCACGGCCAAGGACAAAGCGCTGTGGCAGCAGTACGCCCGCGCCAACGCGTCGGTGGGTCTCAACGGGGCCGTTATCAACAATGTGAATGCCTCGCCGCTCATCCTGTCGGCCGAGTACCTAGGCCGCACCAAAGCCATTGCCGACGTGCTGCGGCCGTATGGTGTGAAGACCTTTCTGGCGGTGAAGTTCTCGTCGCCGGTGCTGCTGGGCGGGCTGAAAACGGCCGACCCGCTGGACCCAGCCGTGAAGAAGTGGTGGCAGGCGAAGGCGAAGGAGATTTACCAGCAGATTCCGGATTTCGGCGGCTTCTTGGTGAAAGCCAGCAGCGAAGGCCAGCCCGGTCCGCAGGACTACGGCCGCACCCACGCCGACGGCGCCAACATGCTGGCCGATGCGGTAAAACCTTACGGCGGCCTCGTGATGTGGCGTGCCTTCGTGTACAGCCCCAACGATAAGGACCGCGCCAAGCAGGCCTACAACGAGTTTGTGCCGCTGGATGGCAAATTCCGCGACAACATCATCGTGCAAGTGAAAAACGGGCCGGTTGATTTTCAGCCCCGCGAGCCATTCAGCCCGCTTTTCGGGGCGCTGAAAAAGACTTCCGTGATGCCCGAGTTTCAGGTTACGCAGGAGTACCTAGGGCACAACATCGACCTGGTATTTCTCTCGACTATGTGGGAGGAATGCCTGCGCAGCGACACTTACCAGGCCGGCCCCGGCAGCACCGTGGCCCGCTGCACCGACGGCAGCGTGTACCCGCAAAAACACACGGCCATGGCCGGCGTCGCCAACGTGGGCCTTGACACCAACTGGACCGGCCAAGACTTCGGTCAGGCCAACTGGTACGCCTTCGGCCGCCTAGCCTGGAACGACCAGATGCCCAGCGCGCAGATTGCCGACGAGTGGCTCAAGCAAACCTTCGCCGGGGCCGCCGACCAGCGCGCCACTACGACTGCTTCGGACTGGAACACCAACTTCCTGGCCCCCGTCACGCAACTGATGCTGGCCAGCCGTGAGGCCGCCGTGAACTACTCCATGCCCCTGGGGTTGCACCACATCATGTCGGCCACGCACGAGCACTACGGCCCCGGCCCCTGGTGGGCGCCGCCCAAAATGCGCGCCGACTGGACCCCGCCCTACTACCACCAGGCCGCTGCCAACGGCGTGGGCTTTGACCGCACCACGGGGGGTAGCGACGCCGTGAGCCAGTACCACGAGCCGCTGGCCGCCCAGTTCAACAACCCCGCCACCTGTCCCGACGAATACCTGCTCTGGTTTCACCACTTGCCCTGGGACTTCAAGATGAAAAGCGGCCGTACGCTCTGGGACGAGCTAGCCCTGCACTACGACCACGGCGTGCAGCAGGTGCGCCAATTTCAGCAGGTGTGGGATAAAGCGCAGCCCTACGTGGATGCCGAGCGCTTTGCGGCGGTGCAAAACAACCTGCGCGCCCAAAGCGGCAACGCCGTGCTGTGGAAAGACGCGTGCTTGCTCTACTTCCAGCAGTTTAGCCACTTGCCCATTCCGGCCACCGTCGAGCCGCCGATGCACACCCTGGACGCCATGATTGCCAACGATATGGTGCGGCCTAGGCCGCAGCCACGGCCCTAATGCTTCCGCTTATTGCCCAGCGGCGAGCGAGCCGTAACCCTACCCCTTACCTGATGCCTGTGCCTAAGCAATTTCTGTATGCTGCCCTGCTCGTTGCGCTGGGGCAAGCGGCCCTCGCTCCGTGCAGCTACGGCCAGGCGGCCGCCAAGCCGGGCGAAAACCCCATTCTTCGGGACGTGTTTACCGCCGACCCGGCGCCGCTAGTGTATAAGAACCAGGTGTACTTGTACGTAGGGCACGATGAGGCCAAGGAAGGCCAGATGTTCAACATGAACGACTGGCGCTGCTACTCGACCACCGACATGAAGCACTGGACCGCGCACGGCCCGGTGATGAACGTGCGCGACTTTAAGTGGGCGACCAAGGATGCCTGGGCCTCGCAGGTGGTGGCCCGCAACGGCAAGTTTTACTTCTACGCGGCGGTGCAGGAGGGTGCCCCAGCCAACGCCAAAGCCATCGGCGTGGCCGTGTCGGATAGCCCTACGGGCCCTTTTGTGGATGCCCGCGGCTCGGCGCTTATCTCCGACAAAACCACGCCCGGCCCCAACGGCTGGGACGACATCGACCCCACCGTGTTCGTGGATGACGATGGCACGGTGTGGCTGGCCTGGGGCAACCCCAATTGCTACCTAGCCAAGCTCAAGCCCAACATGACGGAGCTCGACGGCCCCATCCAGCGCATCGAGGTGCCCAACTACACCGAAGGCCCGTGGCTGCACAAGCGGGGCAACCTGTACTACCTCACCTACGCCGCCTTTGCCCACCAGGGCATGTCGGAGAAAATGTGCTACGCCACCGCCCCCAAGGTCACCGGCCCGTGGACCTACCGCGGCATTCTGACCGACCAGGCCAAGAACAGCTACACGATTCACCCGGGCATTGTCGAGTTCAAAAAGCAGTGGTACTTCTTCTACCACAACGCGACGCTGACCCTACCCACCGGCGAAAGTGGTGCCCTAGGCCGGCGCAGTGTGTGCGTAGAATACCTGTACTACAACCCCGACGGCACCATTCAGCCCATCGCCCAAACCGTGGCCGGCGTGAGTGGGCCGCCCAAGCCTAGCCCTAGCCGCCCCGCGCCGCCTACCAGTGCCCCGGCAACTACGGCCTCCGGCGTCAGCGTCGTGCAAAACCTGCTGCCGCGCCCCGCGCAGTGGCCCGGCGCGCCCCTGCTAAGCACCATGGCCGACCCGGCCAATACGGCCCTCGACAACATCAGCTTCAACCACGAAAAGGGTGGCACCAGCTTGGGGCAGACCTTCCGGGTGCTGAATGACGGCAAGCTCACGCGCATCGACCTGTTTGGGGGCGACGGGCTGGGCACCGATACCAAGCAGTCCGTCACCCTAGCGCTCTATGACCTAGGCACGCAGGACAACCCGGCCTACACCCCCGGCACCAACCTGCTAGGGGGTGGCCAGGGCCTCGCTGTTGCCTACACGCCGCAGCCCGCGGGGCTGTTGCAGTTCGACTTTGCGGGCGCCAACCAGGTGCCCTTGCTGGCCGGCCATTCTTACGCCTTTGAGCTGCAAGGGCTAGAAAAGTCGGCGCCGCTTTTCTGGCGCGCGAGTCGCCAGGAGGCGTACGCGGCCGGCGGTGCCTACTTCAACCGGCAGCCGCTGCGCCTAAACGACAAGCCGGGCTACGACTTTGCGCTGGCCGTGTACACCACGGCCACCCCGAAATAACAGGCGCTGCTGTGCCGCTGACTACCTAGGGAGCTTTCCCAATTTTCTTCACCCGGCTGCCCGTAGGGCGGCGCACTTCTTACACGCTATGAGATTGTTATTTCCTGTATTGGTGAGCGTTGCCCTGCTAAGCGCGGGTAGTGCTTTTGCCCAAAAAACCCTGATGGAAGCGCCCAAGGGCTTCGACCAGCCCGTGGCGGGCAATGCCACCGGCCGCCTCGACAGCATCAGCTACCCCTCCAAAACGGTGGGCACGGTGCGCAAGGCGCTGGTGTACACGCCGCCGGGCTATTCTAAAAAGAAGAAGTATCCGGTGCTGTATTTGCTGCACGGCATCGGCGGCGATGAAAAAGAATGGCTCAAGGGCGGGCACCCGCAGGTGATTCTGGATAACCTGTACGCGGCGGGCAAGCTCAAGCCGATGTTGGTGGTGATGCCCAACGGCCGGGCCATGAAAGACGACCGGCCCATCGGCAACATCTACGGGCCCGATAAGGTGGCCGCCTTTGCCAACTTCGAAAAAGACCTGCTGACCGACCTCATTCCCTACGTCGAGAAGCACTACCCGGCCCTCACCACCCGCGAGAACCGGGCCATTGCCGGCCTGTCGATGGGCGGCGGCCAGTCGCTGGATTTTGGGCTAGGCAACCTCGATAAATTTGCCTGGATAGGGGGCTTTTCGTCGGCCCCAAATACCAAGATGCCCGAGCAGCTGGTGCCCGACCCCGCCAAAGCCAAAAAGCTGCTGAAGCTGCTCTGGATTTCGTGTGGCGACGCCGATGGCCTGCTGCTCATCAGCCAGCGCACCCACGACTACCTCTATGAGCACAACGTGCCGCACGTGTACTACCTCGAAGCCGGTGGGCACGACTTCAAGGTCTGGAAAAATGGGCTGTACATGTTCTCGCAGTTCTTGTTCAAGCCCGTCGATGTGGCGTCCCTACCCACCTACACGGTGCTAGGCGCCCAGGCCACCACCAACGTGCGCAACGCCAAATACCCCCAAATTTTGCCCGATAATCGCGCCGTGTTTCACCTCAAAGCCCCCGGTGTTCAGAAAGCGCAGCTGGACCTAGGCCGCAAATACGACATGGTGAAAGACAGCAGCGGCACCTGGACCGTGACCACCGACACGCTCAGCCGGGGCCTGCACTATTATTCGCTCATTCTCGACGGCCTACCCATCGCCGACCCCGCCAGCGACACCTTCTACGGCATGGGGCGCATGGCCAGCGGCATCGAGATTCCGGGCCGCGGCACCAGCTTCTATGCCCAGCGCGACGTGCCCCACGGCGAAATACGCGAGCGGAAGTTCTTCTCCAAAGTCACCAATTCGTGGCGCCGGTTTTTCGTGTACACGCCGGCCGGCTACGACGCCAACACCTCTGCCAAGTACCCGGTGCTGTACCTGCTGCACGGCGGCGGCGAAGACGAAACCGGCTGGGCCAAGCAGGGCAAAACCGACGTAATTCTGGATAACTTGATTGCCGACAAAAAGGCCAAACCCATGCTCATCGTGATGATGGACGGCAACATGGGCGGCCCCGGCGGCCTGGCCGGTTTCGGCGAGCCGACCCTGAAGCGGTTCGAGGACGAGCTAAAGCAAACCGTGATGCCTGTGGTGGAAAGCAACTACCGGGTAGCCCCCGGCGCGCAGAACCGGGCGCTGGCGGGCTTGTCGCTCGGGGGCCTGCAAACGCTCTACGCCGGCATCAAGAACACCGACATGTTCCAATACCTAGGGGTGTTCAGCTCGGGCTTTTTTGCCAACAACGCGGCCTTGTCCGACCCGCAATATGCCTTCATGAAAGCCAACGCCAGCACCATCAACACCAACCTCAAGCAGCTGTGGCTCTCGATGGGCGGCCCCGAAGACATTGCCTACGCCAACAATAAGGTGATGCGGGCCAAGATGGACGAGCTGGGCATCAAGTACGCGTACAGCGAGTACCCCGGCGGCCACACCTGGCCCGTTTGGCGCCACGACTTGTACATGTTCGCGCAGAAGCTGTTTTAGCCAATGCAGCCGTTCTGGCCGGGCCTAGGGTCGGCTTGTGCTTGTGGATAATAGTACCCGCCTAGGTCTACGACTCAAATAACTGCTCCAAACTCCTTTTGCCCACCCCATGAAGAGTACGCTTCTTACTAGCCTGTTTGCCCTTTTTGTGAGCGCGCAGCTTCAAGCGGCAAAATCCCATTATTAAGGACGTATTCACGGCCGACCCGGCGCCGCTGGTCTACCGCGACACGCTGTTTCTGTACACCGGCCACGATACGGCGTCGGTGAAGGAAACCAACTACAAAATGCCCGACTGGCGCATCTATTCCATCACCGACATGGTGCACTGGAAAGACTACGGCACGCGCCTCTCACCTAGGACTTTCGCCTGGGCTACCGGCGATGCCTACGCCGCGCAGTGCGTGTACCGCAATGGCAAGTTCTATTGGTTTGTATCCACGTTTCATAAGAAAGACGACAACAGCCAGGGCGGCGCGGCCATCGGCGTGGCCGTGTCGGACCGCCCCACGGGGCCGTTCAAGGATGCCATTGGCAAGGCGCTCATCATCAATGAGATGACTAAGGATAAGCCCCACGCTTGGGACGACATTGACCCCACCGTGTTCATCGATGATGACAAGCAGGCCTACCTGTACTGGGGCAACTTAAGCTGCCGGTGGGTGAAGCTCAAGGATAACATGACGGAACTGGCTGGCCCCATCACGGTGCTGAACATCAAAAACTACATTGAGGGCCCCTGGCTGTACAAGCGCAAGAAGCTCTACTACCTCGTGTACGCCAGCGCCGGCACCAAACCCGAAATGATAGAGTACTGCACTGCCCCCAGCGCTACCGGGCCGTGGACCTACCAGGGCATCATTCAGGGCAACGTGCCCAACAGTGGTACCACGCACCCCGGCATCGCCGACTACAAGGGTAAGAGCTACTTCTTCTACCACAATGGCTCACTGCCCGATGGCGGCAATTTCCGCCGCTCCATCTGCGTCGATGAGATGCACTACAACCGCGACGGTACTATCCAGCCGATAGTGCAGACGACAAAGGGAGTAGCACCGGCCAAGTAGCCACCAAACCAAAAGAGGACGACCTAGGTCGTCCTCTTTTGGTTTGGTGGGCTTGTGCGCCTAGGTTGACAAGGTGCTAAGGCAGGAGCTCGATACGAGCGGCGAAGCCGCCGTCGGGTACCATTGTTAGGGTAATGGGTTGGCCGGGTTGAATGGGCTGGACGATGCGCTTGAAGTCCATGGCTTGCACCTCGGCATTAACGCCATCCTTGATTAAGGTGAGCTGGTAGCGCGCACCCTTCGTCAGGAAATCGGTCGGCAGCGTCACCTCGTGGGCTTTTTCGGCCGTCATGCCACCTAGGTACCAAGTGGTGCCTTTGCGCTTGGCCGTGACGATGTAGTCACCCACGGCCGCCTCCAGCACGCGCGTTTCATCCCAAGTCACGGGCACCGAGGTGATGAAGGACGTGGTTTCGGGCTCGCGCAGGTAGTTGAAGGGGTTGTCGGCAAGCATCTGCAAGCCGCTGGTAAATACGACGTACATGGCTAGCTGGTGGCCGCGGGTGCCAATGCTCATCGTATTCACCCAGTTGGGGCGATAGTCTTTGGGGTGGCCCGAGCGCATGGCGCCGGGCGTGTAGTCCATGGGCCCCACCGCGTTGCGCAAAAACGGCAGATACAGGTTGTTCTTCGGTGTGGCCAGGCCGCCGCCAATATTCTGCTCCATGCCTATTACGCCTTCATAAGACAGCACATTGGGGTAGGCTACTTCCAGGCCGGCGGGCTTAAAGGCGCCGTGAAAATCTACCAGCAAGTGATGCTCGGCCGCCCGCTTGGCCACGCGCGTGTAGTAGTTCACCATCCACTGGTCGCTGCGGTCCATAAAGTCGATTTTCATGCCCGCTATCCCCCATTTCTCCAAGGTTTCATATACGGTAGGGTTGTTCTCGATGGCCAGCCACGTAAACCACAGCAGAATCTTGACATTCTTAGTTTTGGCGTAGGCAATGAGCTCCTGCAAGTTGATGGTTGGGTTGGGCTCAAACGGATTGAGCGTCGTTTTGGCCCAGCCCTCATCCATGAGGATGTAGGGAATACCGAACTTAGAGGCAAAGTCGATGTAGTATTTGTAGGTATCCTGGTTATAGCCCGACTTAAAATCGACCCCGTACACGTAGGCGTTGTGCCACCATTCCCACGTCACTTGGCCAGGCTTAATCCACTGCGTGTCTTTTAGCTGGTTGGGCGTACTTAGTTTGTACACCATCTGGTTAGCCGCCAGCTGCGCATCGTTTTCGGTGATGACCAGAAAGCGCCACGGAAACGTGCGCTTACCTGCCGTTTTAGCCAGGTAGGGCGCCTCAGTCACAATCTTCATGCTGCGGTCGCCATCGGGCCCAAACTTCAGAGGCGCCTTCGGAAACGTGGCCGTAACCGTTTGCCCATCTACGACCTTCACAAACAAACCCGGGTAGTCGTAAAGGTCTGCTTCCGAAAACAACACCTTGTACTTGGGAGTGGCAAACAGCATGGGCAGCACGCTCATTTTGTCCCGGTTCACGGCCTCTAGCGGCTGGCGCTTGTACAGGATTTCGTAGGCAGTTTTGAAGCTGCCGGTTTCGAGGTAAGACGTTTCGACCGGGCTGGCAAAATGTAGGTGCACGTCTTCGCTGCTCACCTCCACCGAGTCCTTCTTGTTGGTAATGAAGCGGTAGGCTACCCCGTCGTTGTAGGCTCGAAACTCTACGCTAAAATCGTTTTTAAAATCTAGCGTCAACAGGTTGTAGGCGTTGCTAACGGTACTATTGGCGAGGGGCACCACTGGCTGTGACGTAGTGCTTACTGCCTTCATCGACTTTTTGCGCAACTGCGGGCGCTCGCCTAGGTGCTGGCCAGCGAGGTTGAGCTGCACATATGAGTCTTGCAGCACCGGGGTGCCGCTCACCGACACCGAGTAACTTATCCGCCCTTGCAGATTTACAGAAACGTTGACACGCTTATCGGGCGACAGCAGCGTGATGGGCGCACCTAGCAAACGCGCCGCGATAAACAAAAACGAAAGCGTGAAACAGAGTCTTTTGTGCATGAGTCCAGCTTAGTGAAATACCCAGTAGGCCAGCAAGGTAGCACGTTTGTTTGTCTTCGCTGCCAACAGTGCCCTAGGGTACTACCACTCCTGCACGCAGCCTGTTGCCGAGTGTGTTGCGCTAGGCTCGACAGTAGGCGTCATCCTTGGCTTTGACTGACCAATCAAAGCGAATGGGGCGCTGCCACCACCCGGGGTTCGTGAGCACGGGGTGCGTGTAGTCGCCTTGCTTGGCTAGGCCTTGCACCAGCGCGTGCAGGGCAGTGGGCCGGGGCTGTGCCCCGCGCACATCATACACGCCGGCCTCATACGAGGCCCCGTCTTGCGTGAGTAGGTTGTCCCAGTCGAAGGCGCCGAGCAGCGACCACACCGTAAGGGCACGCAAGTCGACGCCGCTGGCGCGCACGCGGTTGGCCACCTGCCAAAGCTGGTATAGCCAGCGCATTTGCTCCTCACGGGTGCACCCCAAGTGCGCTTCCGTAATAGCCATTGGCAAGTGGTAGCGGTCCCAAGTGGCGCGCAGCAGCGCATCGGGGCCAGATACGGGTGCCCCCTCGACCCGCAAGGCCTGCAAATCGGCGTAGGCTGTGTGGTGGAGACCCTGGAGAGCGGGCTCGCCCGGAAATAGATTTAGCCGCTCGTCTAGGTAGCGCTCGCTGGTGGCGTAGTGGTTGATGCCTAGCAGGTCGGGCGGCAGCGGGTTATCTATGAATACTTGTAGCTCGGCTTCTGCTATGCCGTTTGTGCGCAGGTAGCCCCATAGCGGGTGGCTGGGCGTGAGCTGCCCGGTCAGGATGTCGAACGTCAGCCAGCGCCGGTGATTTTCAAACTCTACTTGCTGAGCTAGGGCGGGGGTACCATGGGCCTGGCCTAGGTCCTCGGTTTGCACGAGGCGGGCAGCCGGGTTCACTTCGCGAATGGCGCGCATAGCCAGCCAAGTGGCATATAGCTGGTTGATGAGCAAGCGCAGAAACGTAGTGTCGTCGCGCCCGTGGGGGTACCACAAGCCATACAGCCCACTAAAGCGAGCCGTGGTGAGTGGCTCGTTTACGGGGGTGTAGTCCATTACCCAGGGGTAGCGCTCGGCCACCATGCGGGCGTAGCGGGCCAGGCCCGTGGCAAAGTTGGGCTGGGCGAGCGAGGTGTAGCGCGGGCCGCTGCCGTGGTGCACCAGCCCCACGATGGGCGTGATACCAAGTTCTTGCAGGCGCGCCAGTCGCTCGTCGGGCCAGCTCCAGTCGGGGCTATCGAGGCTTTCGGGAGCCACGTTCTCCCACAAAACGGGGTAGCGCAGGGTACGCAGCCCCAGGTCAGCAAAGCGGTCTAGGTCGTCGAGCCGCTCGCGGTGGCCATTGCGCACAAGTTGGTCAGAATAATTGTCTCCTACGCGGCGGCACGTGCACTCTACGCCTCCCCACACCTCGACTGTTGTTGCTTGTTTCATACGGCTGCTTGCTACCCTAGGGCCGGCAAGGGCCGCCAGACTAGCTAAAGATTTAGCATCTATACCTCCGCCCTAACTCTCAAGTTACTAACCGCCTACACTGACCGAGCCAGTTGCGACCACAAGCCCCACCGTTTGCACAGCTAGTTGGGCCAGCCTTAGCACAAAGCGTTTCGAACTGATAGTCCACAATTTATTTAGCGACTAGAGCGCGAGCAGTCTTGAATGCTGCACCGTCCGCACGCGTACCTAGGGGGTTTAGCCGCGCTGCGCTACCCACCCTAGGTGCCTGCCGGCACAGCCAGCTCCGCTAGCTCAATATCCTTGGTTTCGGGCACCAACGTCCAGTAGAAAATAGTGGCCAGTACCCCCGCCCCTGCCAGCGCACCAAAGCCTATGCCGTAGCCAAAATTCTTGACCAAGTAGCCCGCCCCGATGCTGCTAAGCGCCGCAGCCAGCCCAATGGCCGCATACACCACGCCTTGCAGCAGGTTAAACCGGCCAGTGCCATTGCTGAGGTCTGCTATCATCAAGATGGTGACCACCCCCAGCAAGCCAGCCCCAATGCCATCGAGTAGCTGAATGGCGGCCAGGGCGTAAGGATTGTCGATGAAGGCAAACAGCACTGCCCGCACCGGTAGCAGTACAAAGGCAGCCAGCAGCACTTTTTTACGGCCATTTTCGGAAGCTTTGCCCGCATATTTTGCCACAAACACCATCATGCCCTGCGCGATGATGATGGCGGCCGACAAATACAGTGACGAATTCTTTTGGTCAGCCAAGCCCATTTTTTGCCCCAGCAGCGGCAGCATGGGCGCATTGGCAAAGTGAAATAGAGCAATGGCTACGGTAAAAACCAGGATGCTCCGGTTGGAGAGCAACTCCTTCATACCTGCTACGCTGGCCGATGGTCCGGCATCGGTGATGGCGCCGCGCGCGGCCTCGTGGTCAATGTCTCGCTCGCGTATCACCAGCACCGCCACCACGAGCAGCAAGCACTGCACAATGGAGAAGTAGAAGATTGCCTCGTAGGACACGTAGCGTCCCAGCAGTCCCGCAATAATGGCGGCTACCATGTTACCTAGGTGGTTATAACTCTCGTTGCGCCCAATGCGCTGCGACAGCGCTGCCTGCCCCACTATGCCCAGCGTGATGGCCGCCACACACGGCGCGTACACCGACTGCGTGAACCCCACGCCGAGCTGCGAGAATAGCACCGGGTAAAAGCTACTATTCAGCACCACCACCAGGCAGCACACCCCAATAATGAGGGAGGCCCACACCAGTAGCCAGCGCTTGTGTCGGGTGCGGTCGATAAAAGCGCCCGCTGGCCCCTGCACCAAGATGCCAATAATGCTGGGCCCGGCAATAACAAGCCCGATTTTGTCGGGCGACCAGTGGCGCACCGTGAGCAAGAATACCGATAGGTACACGCCCACGCCGTCCTTTACATCGGCCATTAGCAGGCTCACCCAATCGAGGCCCTTCAAGCTGCGTGTCTTTGCTTCCATAGCGGGCCCAGGTAATTGGTTGAATTGCCAGGTTCAACGCAGAGCGAGCAGCTTAGATATGGTCGGGCTTAAAGCCAAAGCAAGTAGCGTCGGGCTTACTTGTAACGAAATGAATGCCTGCTTCCTGCAATGGCATACTCTTGCTGCAACAAAATAATAGCTCAGCTTCTAAAAATCGTTAGCTGCCCGCTAGTTACTAGTCTTCCCCTTCGCAGGAGCGAACACCAAGCGTAGTGCCTGCAAGGCTGCCGGGTGGTAGATAGTGGCGTGGGTTTCTTGGGGCATGGGCGTATAGTACCAACGCAGACTACGGGGCGCGGCGGCCTTTAACGCGGGCTCTAGGCGGCGCGATTCCGGAATCTTAACATCGTCGCTGCTAGAAGCCACATACAGGGTTTTGGCTGGCCCCGCGTAGGTGCGCAAGCGAGCCTGGGCCTGGTCTACCAGCCCCCCCTTATTCCACCACAAGCTAGGGTCGAAGGCCACGTACGTATCAGCTAAATTGGGCTCCAGCAACAAGGTTTCTAGCACAAACAAGCCTGCCAACGACTCGCCCATAAGGGCCTTTTCGGTGCTGGGGTGGTAGCGCTGTTGCACCACGGGCATAAGCTCTGTGCGCAGGAATTGGCGAAAAGCCGCGGAGCCCCCCACCTGCGGAGCAATTTGCTTGTCCTCCGCGCTGGTGGTAGGCCCCGTGAGGTCGCGCCGACGGGCAGTGTTCTCAATGCCCACCAGTATAAAGGGGCGCATAGTGCCATTGCCCGTAAGCACCTGCACCAAGCCCGCCACATGCAAAAAGTCTTCCCCTAGGCCGCCATCAAGCATATACAAGACGGGAAGGCGAGCCTTAGCAGAGTCGGCGTAGCCCAGCGGTATATACACATTGATACGGCGGTTCTCCTTCAGTATTTTGGAGGGCAAAGTAAACGTTTGTCCTATTGTGAGGGGCAAGGGGCCAGTCTGGGCAAAAGCAGCGGGGCCAGCTAGCACCCAGACCAGTACGACCCAAAACACGGCGAAAAAAGCAGGTAGACGCAGCAAAAGAAGCGTAGTAAAATAGTAGAAAGGAGGCGCATGAGCGAAGGCAAGGGCCAAGGCACAGCCGCACTTGCCAAGTACTCATGTAGTAACTCACCGGCTTACCCAGAAAAAGGCTCGCAGCAAGTAACCAGACCGTTACAGCGCCGGCTGCATTGGCCCCACCGCATCATAAATCACGACTTTCTCCCAGTAGCGGGCATACTCCTGCCGAAACGTGTCGTGAATAGGGTGCTCCTGGTACTCCTGCTCCGCGGCGGCACTCTCAAACATGCACAACAACGAGTAAGTGTATGTGCGGTCAATAACGGCGCGGTTGGTTTCGGCCGGGGTACCAATGTGTGAGAGCTTGATGGCCTGAATGCGCTGCAGCTGCTGCAACCCTTCCAGCAGGGCAGCCCGGTCGGCTTCGCTGGCCGCAGCCGGCATATAAAACAAGACGTGGTGCATGAACACAGCGGGCGAATCGGACGCAGCCATAAAAGAGAAAGTAGAAGGTAAAACGGCCCGAGCTCCCGCTCCGGCTCCAGCCAATAAGGCTCCGGTAAAGATGCAGCATATTCGGCGCTGCCCCCGCAAGCACCCAAGAATTAGCCAGGGCCGAAGCGCCATCTCCTACGCTACTTGCCCTAACTGTGCAGAGATAGCACCTAGGCAGACAATTGCACACCATTACCGGCGAATCTCTGCAAGCGGCTGGTTGGCTGCGCGTAAGCTCAAATGCTGGTGCTGACTGCGGTTAGGCAAGACTTGTTCTGCTCCTATCCCTTTAGTTGATACTTGCTTCTGGATGCTGTGCGTGCCACTCGGTTAATGCCGCAATAAGCTCCTTGCTTTTAGCACAACACTATACCCCACCCTCCACCTATTAGCCACGGGCACAGGCAACGCACTTGATTATCCACATAAAGTTGCGGCATGATTTATTTTAAAATCAGCGAGTTGCGGATATACCTCAAAAATATATGCTCTTGCACCTAGGATTTTAAGAGCGCATTCGTACTTTTGCACCCCCATTTCACCTAGTGCTTACTAGGAGGTTAATGACGGTTCTGTAGCTCAGCTGGTAGAGCAGTACACTTTTAATGTACGGGTCCTGGGTTCGAATCCCAGCGGAGCCACTAAGGGGCCTTGGCCCTTTTTACATGCTGGCTGGTCTGCTCCACCTTGGTGAGCGTAACTGCCAGCGCCCGAGCCTTGTGCGCACCGCCAAGGCTCCCTCTTTGTGCTTATGGGTTCCACACCTCCTCCGATAGCTTTTCGCTTATCAGAGGAAATACTCGTTTTTGAGACCCAAGCCTTTAACTGCTGGCTGTACGCCGCTTACTTAAGTAGCTGCAACCTACCTATATCGGGCGCACTAGCAGAAACGACGCACCTAGTAAGCCTAGCCTTTAGTAGCGAACGAATCGGGCGTATTCTTGCCAGCTTGTATTTGCATAGCAGTAGCAAGCTTCTCAAACCTGCATTTTAATATTGGAGCCTAGGGGCATAGAAGCAGCCCTAGGTTGCAGTACACCGGCCACCTAGCTACGCCCCTCCGCTAGGCCTCAGGCAGCGCTAGCGGGCAAACTACCACCTGCTTTGGCTGTCCAAGCAACTAGCTCGTCAGCTCTATATTTTAAGCTGCTGGCTGCATGCACTTAGTCTAGCTAACTTCCAGGTAAGAGGCTAATTAGTAAACTCTTGCTGCCGCTCTTCGTATGATGGCTGCATCATTTACCACGGTCTTTTTCTTAGTTAACCATCATGATTAATAAGCTTTTAATAGCGCTAGCCGTTGCTGGTGTGGTTGGCTTTACAGCACAGGCACAAACCACCCCAGCCAGCACCGCTCCCGCAGGTAGCCGCATGGCCGGCAGCACTACTAAGTCAGGCAGCTCGACCAGCAAAGCTGGCCAAAACAACTCTGGCAACATGGCGCCTAACCGGTCTAGCACTGCTGGCAGCAGCAGTGTTGGTACCTCAAATAACCCAGTAGACGCGACTGGCAAGCCAGTTGGCGCTACCCAATCGGGCAATACGAGCACCGGCAAAGCTCCAAAGTCCAAAAACTAGCGCCTCCACCTAGCAGTAGGTAGGGCGGCTTTTCTAGCGACTCGAACTCGGAAACTACTCTAAAGCCCTGCGCCCCATTAGCGTGGGGCTTTTTTGTGCCCTGCTGGCTATGCTCTGCATTCCGTACAGCGTTTGCCAGTAGCTCGAAAACATCAAAATGCATTGCTGTTGGGTAGGCTGCCGCCAAGACTGGGATGGCGCTGCACCCTTCTTTAATCCCTATTCGCTGTTATTAGAGAATGAGCAGCCAGTAAGCCTTACCTACTAACCTAGGCTCAAGCAGACTTCACTTGTTTCCTTGCCACCTTCTGATGCAGATACTGCACCTCCTGCCGGATTAGCTGAGCCTCCTGCCGCAGCACCTCCACGCCTTGCGCTAGCCGAACTTGGGTGGGTGTTTGCCTAGGCGCAAAGAGAGAGCTTTCTGAGAACGCGGCGGCCGGCTGCTGCAGCCAAGCACTTGCCTCTTCCACCGTATCAAACAAATTTAGCGCTAGGCTAGGTACCCGTTTGGCTACCGTTTGGGCTAGGTGACGGCCCAGCAAAGTGGGCGCACTAATCCAAGCTACTTGCGCTACCCCTACTATGGCCATGTAGGGAATGAATTCTACGCCCAACCAACTGGCGACCCCCTCCCCGACGCCTGTTACCTGCGAATTGCTAATTAATACTCGCAAATAGGTACGGCGCATGTAGCACTCTACTACATTAACGCAGGCATCCTGCACGGCCGCAAGCGTAAGCTCACCAGCCCATTCCAAAAAGAGCCAGCCACGCGATAAATCACAATAGATAGAGAGACAAGAACTGCGGCGGAGTAATTCTAATTGCATAAATCCTAGACAGTACAGAAAGATAAAAAGAGAGCATAACAACTACTACACAAGATATTATGCATTACTCCAAACAACTAATTATTAGATAAATACCACCTTAAAGACTGTATTAAATCAGGATTTAATTGAGCAATATTTTACGCTGACAACACAATAAGCTTTATACTTTGCCGCTAACCAACACTTGCTCTACGCTATATATGACGCCGGTCTCGTAGACATCTTGGGTTAGGTAGCGTCGCCTACCTAGTGGCTTCTAAGGATGCGCTTTGTTGACCCGGTCAAGGCCTCGAATTGTTCGCCGCTACTAATCCAAGTCACACGTCAGTGCCCTCCAAAAAACAAACGCTCAACAGGCGCCGATGCCTTCTCCCGTGACTGGGCTGCACATCGGCCCGATGAGGTGAACTTGACCCGCCCTAGGAGGCATTACCGGCCTACTTACGCTTCGGCCTAGACACGCTTTTCACCTTGCAAAAGGGCCCTGGCCCAAACCGCCCGTTTGTCTTTGGAACCTAGTCTTTACCCGATGCCTAGGACGTCGGCCCGTTCGCAACGCTTCCGCATAACGCATTAAACCAAAGTTTCTTTGCTCGTTTGCTCGCATTACGTCCGTTCGCCTCAACGGAAATTCTTGCCTGATATGCTTAAAGGATACGTAACAATGCCGTAGCTTTGCACCGTGCTTCAACCAAAAAACCTGTTGATGAAGCGCGGGGCCCTGCTTGGCAAGGAACCGCGAGTGGGCCGCAAGGTCTTCGCCATCACTGGTTTTCCCGATTTTGCCTTTGGCATTTCCGTTGTTTTTTCTGATTGTTGCCCCGCCACCGTTTCGGATTCCGAAACGGTTTTTTTATGCCCGCTGAGTTCGGCGGCTGCCGCCTTGCAGCCAAGCAGTTTGCCCGTCGTGGGTAGTGGCAGATAAGACTTCACATCGTCCGTTTTAGCTAGACAACCTCATTTTTCCTCCACTTCGGTATGGCACGTAAAGACCTGCTCGACATCGCCTCCCTCCACCGTGAGGAAATCGAGTTCCTGCTCGACCAATCCACGTCGTTCAAAAAGTTATTCACCCACTCGGTGAAAAAAATCCCCGCCCTCGAGGGTAAGTCCGTGCTCATGCTATTCTACGAGGCTAGCACCCGGACGCACTCCTCCTTTGAGGTCGCAGCCAAACGCCTCTCGGCGGAGGTCACGAATTTCGACGTCGCTCACTCCTCCATTACCAAGGGCGAGTCGGTGCGCGAAACCATCGAAACGCTCCAAGCTATGCGCACCGACTACATCGTCGTCCGCCATAGTCACCCCGGCCTGCCCGGCATGATTGCCCGCCAAACCACGGCCTCGGTTATCAATGCTGGCGATGGGGCGCACGAGCACCCGACCCAAGCCTTGCTGGACGCTTTTACCATCCGGGAGAAGTTTCCTGACCCTAGGGGCAAAAAAGTCCTCATCATCGGGGATATTCTCCACTCCCGCGTGGCGCGTTCTACCAGCACGTTGTTGCAAAAGCTGGGCATAGAAGTTGCGTACCTAGGCCCGGGCTCGCTGGTGCCCAAGTACGTTCCGGAAAGTATCCGCCGCTTCACCGACTACGAGGCGGCCATGGCTTGGGCGCCCGACGTGGTGTACCTGCTCCGCGTGCAGATGGAGCGCCAGGATGTGCAGTTTTTTCCCAGCGTGCGCGAATACCACCGGGTATATGGCATTACCAACACCCGGCTGGCAGAAATCAGCGACCGCGGCCTCTACATCATGCACCCCGGCCCCGTGAACCGCGGGGTTGAGCTGTGCGACGCCGTCATGGACTACGAGCGCAGCCTTATCACCAACCAGGTCGAAAACGGCATCTCTATCCGCATGGCCGTGCTCGATTGGCTCAAGCCGGGTGGGGACTTCCCGAAGCAGGAAGCTTATACCGCACGGCAGCGTAGCTCGCCGGTAGCTATGCCCTAGGTGCCGGACGCGGCTGCTGACTCCCCTTCTTCTTTACATCTTCCATAACCCTTGCGGTTTACAGAAATTATCACTTCATGCTTCTCCTTCAAAACGCCCGCATCGCCTCCGAAAATTCACCCGTGCTACTCGAGAGCGATGTCCTGATTGTCGAAGGAAAAATTCAGGACATTGGCAGCAACCTAGCCATTCCCGAGGGTGCCCGGGTTATCGACGCGCGGGGCCGGGTACTTATGCCGGGCATGTTCGATGCCCACGTCCATTTCCGCGCCCCCGGCTTTGAGAACAAGGAAACCATCACCACGGGGAGCGAAGCAGCCATCAATGGCGGCATTACCGGCGTGGTCATGATGCCCAATACCCGCCCGGCTCTAGATTCGGCAACCACCGTAGCTACTGTGCTGGAAAATGCGAAAGACCGGTCTCGCATTCCGGTGTACACCTCCGGCTGCGTCACCAAAAACCGCGAAGGCAAGGAGCTAGCCGAAATCGAGGGTATGCGCGGGCTTGGGGTGAAAATGCTCACCGATGACGGCGACACTACCGGCGACCCGGCGGTGCTGCTGCGGGCCATGCAGTATGCCACCGAATTTGGGATGTTTTTTGCCAGCCACTGCGAGGTGCCGGAGTTGGCCGGGCCACGCGCCCTCAACGAAGGCGTAATGAGCTATCGGCTCGGCATCAAGGGCTCGCCAGCGTGCGCCGAGGAAATTATCATCGACCGCGACATTCGCCTGGCCCGGGCGGCGGGCGCGCATGTGCACATTCAGCACGTGTCCAGCAAGCTCGGTATGGAAACTATCCGCTGGTGGAAATCGCGCGGCGATGTGAAGGTGACTGCCGAAGTGGCCCCGCACCACCTGCTGTTCACCGACGAGCACATCGGCGACTACGACACAAACTATAAGATGAACCCGCCGCTGCGCACGCAGGCCGATTGCGACGCGCTGCTCGAAGGGCTTATCGAAGGCGTCTTCGACCTCATTGCTACCGACCACGCGCCACACACGCCGTTCGAGAAAGCCCAGGATTTCATCAGCGCGCCCAATGGCATCACCGGCTTGGATACGGCCCTAGTGTCGCTTCATCACTTCTTCGTTGAGCCCGGCAAATTTGGGTGGGACTTGGTGGTGAAGCGCTACTCGGCGGAGCCCCGCCGCCTGATGGACCTGCCCGTTCCTACCATCGAAGTCGGCCAGCAAGCCGAGTGCGTCTTGTTCGATACCGAAGCGGAAACGACCTTCACGCGGGAATTCATGAAGTCCAAGTCTCAGAACACGCCCTTTATCGACCAGACGTTGAAAGGCCGGGTAGACCTGGTGATTTTAGGCACGGAAATCCTGCTGGAGCGCTGATAGTTCGTTGCGCGGGAACCTGCACTGTTCAGGGTTTGCGCTGGATTTCGGGAAGCCGCTTGTGCCGCAGCAGTAGCTTTGTAGCCGCGCCAACGGGTTTTCAACCGGACGCCCGTTTCGCCAGAGGGATAGTGCGCAGCCCAACTGCTGGCTGTCCGAACGCGGGTTCAGGCCCGTGCTCGAGCCCTTAATCGCGCTTTTTCGCCCGCCCGAGGGATGCTTTCCCTCTTTTTATAAGGCCATTATGAGTACCCCTTCCACCTCCGACACCTCTAACACTACCCTAGGCAAGCCCTTAATCGGCGTTGTCATGGGCTCCAGCAGCGACTGGGACACCATGCAGCATGCCGTGCAGATTCTGTCAGACTTTGGCGTGGCCCACGAAGCGCGCGTGGTGTCGGCCCACCGCATGCCCGACGACTTGTTTGCCTACGCCGAACAGGCCGGCCCGCGCGGCCTGCAAGCCATCATTGCCGGCGCTGGGGGGGCTGCCCACTTGCCGGGCATGCTAGCCGCCAAAACCACGCTACCTGTGCTGGGGGTACCAGTGGCCAGTCGGCATTTGCAAGGGGTAGACTCGCTGCACAGCATTGTGCAGATGCCCAAAGGGGTGCCGGTAGCCACGTTTGCAATCGGCACGGCCGGCGCGGCCAATGCCGCGCTGTTCGCGGTTAGCCTACTGGCCCTGCACGACCCGGACCTGGCGACCAAGCTACAGGAGTTTCGCGCCGCACAAACCGAGGCCGCCCGCGCCATGACCCTGCCCGTATGAGCGCCGATAGTCACGTTGCAACCATGACCCCAATTTTCCCCGGCAGTGTAGACGCCGCGGGCCAGCGGGCCACCCTAGGGGTGCTGGGGGGCGGCCAACTGGGCCGGATGTTTGTGCACGCCGCCCAGCGCCTAGGGTACTTCACCGCCGTGCTGGAGCCTGACGCGCAAAGCCCGGCCGGGCTGGTAAGTCACCACCACATCCAGACCGACTACGACGACCCGGCCGGGCTGGCGCAACTGGCTCAGCTGTGCCAGGCCATCACCACCGAGTTTGAAAACGTGCCGGCTCAGGCCCTGCAAATGCTGGCGCAGACCCGGCCCGTGGCGCCTAGCGCGGCCGTGGTGGGTATTGCCCAAAACCGCATCGAGGAAAAAGCTCACTTCGCGGCCTGCGCTGACTTGTCGGGGGTGACCTGCGCTCCCTATGCTGTGATTGAAACGCCGGCCCAGCTACAGGCCATTCAGGCCGACCGGGCTGATTTGCTGCCCGGCATTCTGAAAACCGCGCGCATGGGCTACGACGGCAAGGGCCAAATTCGCGTCAAGACCACCGATGAACTGGCCGCTGGCTGGGCAGAGTTGGGCGGCGTGGCCTGTGTGCTGGAAAAGATGCTGCCGCTAACTGCCGAGTGCTCGGTGCTAGTGGCGCGCGGCTGGGACGGGCAAGTCGTCAGCTTTGCTCCGCAGCGCAATGTGCACGTCGAGGGCATTTTGGCCGTGACCCACGCCTATGAAGGCAACATTCCGCCTGCCCTAGCCGATAGGGCCCGCGACGCGGCTGTTTCTATTGCGCATCATCTTAGCTATGTCGGGGTGCTGTGCGTCGAGTTTTTTGTGGTAGAAGACGGCAGCGAGCACGGCGGCCTGGTGGTCAACGAGATGGCCCCGCGCCCGCACAACAGCGGCCATTACACTATAGATGCCTGTGACGCGTCGCAGTTTGACCTGCAGGTTCATGCTATGGCGGGCTTACCCTTGCCGCAGCCGCGCCAGCATTCCCCGGCCATCATGCTCAACCTACTGGGCGATGTGTGGTTTGACACCAGCGGTCAGCTGCGTGAGCCGGACTGGTACGCCGTGCTGAGCCTGCCGGGAACACACCTCCACCTATACGGCAAGCTGGACGCGCGTGCAGGCCGCAAGATGGGCCACCTGACCATCACCGGCCCGGATATCGCAAGTGTTAAAACCGTGGCTCGCCGCGCCGCTGGTTTGCTCGGCTTGCCGGGGCTAGACGCCATCTAGGTGCCGCTGTCTGGTCGTGACTAAGCGAATACCTACTTTTCTTGCTGCTGACCTAACCTTCGCTTAGGACTTGACCAACGCTAGTGCCATTTTTAGCGTGCCGCGATGGCTTTTCCTACCTAAGCAGAGGGGGCGTTGGGTAAGAATGTGTATAAACCAAAAATAAAATAGCTACTTAGACTTGCGTCTAAGTAGCTATTTTACACTGAGCGAGAAACGAGGTTCGAACTCGCGACCCTCAGCTTGGGAAGCTGATGCTCTACCAACTGAGCTACTCTCGCGGGGTGTTGGTATTAGCAAAGGTACGGCCGTTTGGCTAAATAACAAGTAGCTGAGAAAGCCTGGAACATAGAGCCCGGCCTCGGCGTTTACTTTGTCACGTATGCCTCGCCGTCAATCGTCTCGCACCGTTCTCACGCCCTTCTCGCGCCGCATGGTGGCCGGCTTGCTTATTGCGGCGGGCATCTTACTAGTACTTGGGCAGTTGCTTAAGCTGTACGTTTTGCTATTCAATTGGCGAGCGTTAGGGCTGCTAGAGCTTCGGCCGCTACTGGGCGTGCTCCTAGGTATTGGGGCTGGGGTACTAACGAGCTACATAGGCTGGCGCGTGGGCCAGGCGGAGTAGGCACAGCATTGGTTTGGGTGGTGTACCCGACCTTTGCCTGCAGTATGTCTTCTCCCCTCCGCATCTCTATTGCCAAGGCTAACCTGGCTACGGCTACCCGCCTAGCCGCCCTAGGTCGCCAAACGTTTAGCGAAACCTTCGCTGCCGACAACACGCCCGAAGACATGGCCGCCTTCCTGGCCGAAACCTACGGGCCCGACATTCAGCTTAGCGAGCTTCAGCAGCCTCAGTGCACGTTTTTGCAGGCCGAGATGCAAGGCGAGCTAGTGGGCTTTGCCAAGCTCTGGCGCGACTCAACGCTGGGCCTCGGGGCTGGCGAGTCGGCGCTAGGTCGCCTCGAGGTAAAACAGCTGTATGTGGTCGAGGACTGGATTGGCACGGGACTGGGTGCCGCACTGATGCGCCGAGTACTAGACCTAGCGCAGGCCGAGCAATGCACGGCCATCGTGCTGGGAGTATGGGAGCGCAACGAGCGCGCCAAAGCCTTTTACCAGCGCTTTGGCTTTCGGGAAGTGGGCGAGCAGGCCTTCAAGCTAGGCGAGGACATACAGCGCGACCTCATTCTGCGCAAGGGCCTGGCGGGGCGCACCTAGGCGTATATTTGGCCGTGCTGGTTTTTGCTTACACCATACGCTGTCGCTTCGGCGCCTTGCTCGGGCTGCTGGCCGGGCTGGCTGGCTGCCAGGCCCAGCCCGAGGCGGCCGGCGGCCAGGCGGGGGCGGCGCATCCATCTACCGGGCACTTTGCGGGCACCCTAGAGGTACCCGGGCAGCCTGCGCTGCGGGCGGCGCTGGAGGTGCGCCACCCCCGGCCCGGCCACTACGATGCCGAGCTAGTAGTAGCCAATGCTCCTAGTTTAAGCTTTGTGGCCGACACGCTGGCATTTGAACAGAATACGCTGCATCTCACGCGGCCCGGCCGACCGAGCGAAACCCTGACACTGACGCAGCAAGGAGATTTTTGGCGCGGCACGCTGGCCGTCGATTCGGCGAGCTACCCGGCGCTACTGCTGCGGCGAGGTCCCGCCGAGCCGGCCGTGTACCGAGTGCGGCGCGATGAAGTAGCGGGCCCCACTGGCCAAGCGCTGCTGTTTAGCCCCGCCGACGAAACGCTGCCGGGCATTGCGATGGCTGTGTTTCCTACTCCCGATACGGCCCCCAATGCTCCTAGTTGGGCCGATGCGCTAGCTCGCGAGGGCTACACCGTGCTGCTGCTGCCTGCGGCTGATACGTTGGCCCCAGCGCACGTGACGGCGGCCCTAGCTTACCTGCACCGCACGCCGGGCGTCGATACGGCGCGGGTGGGCGCTTGGGCGGCCGGCACGCGAGCGCCGCTCCTGGCCGCTATGCTGGCCCAGCCGAACCTAGGTAGCCCCCGGCCCGCTTTCGTGATAGTGCAGGGCGCCCCCCTACCCTCGGCGGCTAGCCGCTCTATGTGGCGCACGCTGGCCCGCACCGAGCGGGTATTGGGCCTGTACGAAGCTACTGATGCCCCGACGGTGCGCACTGCCAACGGCCTGCGGACTGCGCTAGCCAGCCCGCAAGCCCGAGTATTGCGCGGCCAGGGCTCGGGGCTCGTCGAGGCCGTAGTAGGCTGGCTGCGTGAGCTACAAGCTCCTCGCTAAACCAATAGCAAGCCTTTTTCGCGCAGCAGTTGCCAAGCGGGGCTTTGCAGAAAATTTTCCCAAGAGCCAGCCCCGGCCGGGAAGCTTGCGCCGGCTTCTTTGAGCAGCACCTTAGTATCGTAGTCGGCGCTGAGGCGCGTGAGCAACTGGTGCAGCCAGGGCCCGATAAGCTCGGTCGTTTTTACTTCAAAGTCCTCGGCCTGCTCGTAGCAGGTGAGAATGGCGCGGGTCGTTTTCTTGTCCTTCGGGCCATTGCCGCCGGTGGTTCGCAGCTCTAGCTCGGGCGCGTTGCCGAGCCAGAACAGGCGACGGTTAGGCTGGGCCGCGTCGGGCTTGTCGGGCTCATTTAGCGCTTGCTGAATGAGCTGGCGCGGCACGGTGGGGCGCGGCGTTTTGAAATCGAACCAGAAGCTGAGCGGCTCGCGCAGGGCCACGCCGTGCATGTAGTTGTAGAGGCTCTTGGCGAGGCCAGGGCCAAAGGTCTCATGGTCGGCACCTAGGGGGTCGTCGTGCCAGAGGTCGTTCCAGGCGAAGGGGCCGGGCTCGGGGCCGATGGCCGCGACCTGATACTTGGCTGGGTTCTTCCCCACGGGCGAATGGGCCGTCATCGAGAAGCGGTGCCAGTAGCCGCTTTGCACAATGCCGGTTTCGAAAAGCTGCCGCACAACTTCTAAGGCGTCAACGGTTTCCTGAGCTGTCTGGGTGGGGAAGCCGTACATGAGGTAGGCGTGCACGAGCACGCCCGCGGCCGTGAAGCCCTGCGTGACGCGTGCCACTTGGGCAATGGTCACTCCCTTCTCCATGAGGGCCAGCAGGCGGTCCGATGCCACCTCCAGGCCGCCGCTGATGGCGATGCAGCCCGAAGCGGCCAGCAGCCGGCAGAGGTCGGGCGTGAAGGTTTTCTCAAACCGAATATTACCCCACCAACTGATGCTGACGCGGCGCTTCAGTAGCTCAATGGCTAGGTCGCGCAGGGCCAGCGGTGGCGCGGCTTCATCCACGAAGTGAAAGCCGGTTTGGCCGGTCTGGGCTACTATTTGCTCGATTCTATCGACTAGCAGCGTGGCCGGCGCGGCTTCGTAGCGGCCAATGTAGTCGAGGGTTACGTCGCAAAACGAGCAACGCTTCCAGTAACAGCCGTGGGCCACGGTGAGCTTGTTCCAGCGGCCATCGCTCCAGAGGCGGTGCATAGGGTTTAGCACCTCAATGACTGATAAATAGTCGCCTAGGTGCAGGTCGGAGTAGTCAGGCGTGCCAACCTCGGGGTGCGGAATATCGGGATGCGGGTAGTTGATGTACTCCACTTCGCCGGCCTCATTGCGTAGGAACGTGCGCTGCAAGAGGTGGCGGCCGTCGGCTTGGGCGTCGTTCTCTATTCGTCCGTCATGCAGAGCGTAGCGAAGCATCTCGCTCGCTTCGGTGATTGCCGTTGCATGAAGCGAGCGAGATGCTTCGCTACGCTCTGCATGACGGACGTTTTCACCTTTCTTACCCAGATACGCAAACAGTCGTAGCCAGGGACCTTCGCCGTCGTCCAGCGTGAGGTAGTCGATGTAGTCGAAGAAGCGCGGCTCTTTCAGCCCGCGCAGCTCGGTGTTGGGGTAGCCGCCGCCCATCACGGTCACGGTGGCGGGGCTGACCTGCTTGATGCGCTGGGACAGGCGCAGCGCGGCGTAGAGGTTGCCGGGGAAGGGCACGGTGAAGCCCACAATGTCGGGCTGGGCTTCGGCGAGCAGCTCATCGAGCAGTTCCAGCAGCATGGTATCGACTAGGTTGGGCGCGGCTTCTAGGGCGGCGTGCAGCGGGTCGAAGCTGGTGGCCGACATGGCCAGGCTCTCCGCATAGCGCGAGAGGCCGAATTGCGGCCCCACGGTTTCTTTCACCAAGTCGGCTAAGTCTTCCAAATAGAGCGTCGCTAGGTGGCGCGCCTGGTCGGTGAGGCCCATCGTGCCGAAGGCCGTTTCGAGGTCGGCTACGTTGTCGAAGCGGCTGGCCTCGGGTAAGAAGCGGCCGTGGCAGATGCGCGGCGCCAGCGTGAGGTCGCGGTTTTGCAGAAACTTGATGGCCGGGCCGATAGTGGCCTCGTAGCGACGGCGCAAACGCAGCATGCGCTTGGCATTGTCGCTGAGGTCGTAGCCACCGGCCTCGATTTCATCGAACATCCGACCTAGGCCTTCTTTCGAAAAAAGCTTGAGCACTAAGCCGATGCTCAGGTCGGCCTGCCGCACTTCGTAGCCCTTACTCTTTAAGAATCCCTTTATATAGGCTGTGGCCGGGTAGGGCGTATTGAGCTGCGTGAGCGGCGGCGTAAGAAGCAGGAGGCGAGGCGAAGCAGTAGACACGGGACTACAAACCTACGCGAGCGCCTAGTGGTTCGGGCGGGCATGCAAAAGCGTCGGCCGGGACCTAAGTCCCAACCGACGCTAGCTGAGCCAAATACGCCGCGGTAGTAGTTAAATAGCTGGGTCGGCCGGGGTCGAGGAGTTGTTCTCGCGCTCGGTGCGGGGGTAGGGATAGAAGGTACGGTTGCGCTCAGCGCCTGCTGTGCCAGGCCCAGGCCGGCTAAAGCGGCGGCTGTCGGGCAGGCGGAAGCCCTGGAAAGCCAGTTCGATGTTGCGGTTGCGCAGGATTTCGAGCAGCACGGCATCAGTGGTCACGGCGCCCGTGTAGGGACCTAGGGCCGCGCCGGGAGGCGACGTGGGCAAGCCGTTAGAGTTGACGGGCGTGGCCGCAGTGCTGGTGCGCACCTGGTTAAGAAACGCAACGGCATTCGTCAAGTCATTCTTGCGCGCATACGCCTCGGCCTGAATGAGTAGCATCTCGCGGGGCACATACACTGGAATGGGCGCATTGTTAGCGGTATAAAAGGCCAAGCCCCGGTTTTGGGTAGAAGCTGGACTGGCGCGCACCAGGAAGGGCAAGCGCTTGTCGGCGGGGTCGGGCGCGAGTGCGCCGCTCAGCCCTAGGTTGGCATCAGTGGGCTCAAACACGTTGCGATTGCCAAAGGCGACTTCAAAAATCGGGTTGCGGGTGTTGTCATCGAAATTGAACAACGACGCTTTCGTCAAGTCAACCTTAGCGGCGGCCGCAATGGCTTTATCGTAGTTGCCAGCCTCTAGGCTGTAGCGCGCAATGAGCGCCTGCAAGGTGTTGGCTAGGTCGAGGCCGGGCACAATCTTGCTGGTAAAGTCGGCCGACACGGGCGTGGCAGCGAGCTGTGTAGCGGCGGCTTCGAGCTGGGCTATGGCATCGGCCAGCAGCTGGGCGCGGGGCACGAAAGGCGCGTTGTCGCCAGTCACGAGGGGCGCCTGCTCGAAAAACTCGGCCAGCGTACCTAGGGCCAGGGCCCGGAAGATGCTGGCGTAGGCCACGATGCCGCTGCGGGTGCCTGCCTCCGGCGCATTGCCGGCGTTGGTTAGCACTAGGTCGGCGTTGGCGCGCACCAGCTGGCACTGGGTCCAGACGTTGCGCACCACACCGTTGCTATTGTTCACGTTGCCAGCACCTAGGCTCACATTATACTCCTCGATGTTGCCCACGTTGAGCACGTTCAGCTCGCGGGTGCTGAGGCCACCTAGGGCGACGGCGTTGTAAAGCACGCTCAGTAAGCCGTTGGTGGTGTAGCGGTACTGCAAGCCGTTGCAGAGCGTGATGAGACCATCGGACGATGAGACTACCTGCGTCTGGTTGGCGGAGCTGGGGTTGGTGTATTCTTTGTTGCAGGCGCCGAGCGTCAGCGACAGCAGGGCCGTTAAGTATAAAATGCGTTTCATAAATATCTGTTTGACTAAGAGATTAAAAAACTACCGGTCATGCAGAGCGCAGCGAAGCATCTCGCTCGCACCATTGTTAGCGCAGAGGATTACTGCACCACGTGAGATGCTTCGCTACGCTCTGCATGACGACCGTTTTACACTACGTGTCCTTAGAACGTGGCCGAAAGCTTGAGCTGGTAGGTGCGCGGAATGGGCACGTTGCCAAAGTCAATGGCGCGCAGCAAATCGGACGAGCCGCCGGCGCTGGTTTCGGGGTCGAAGCCGTTGTAGTGGTCCCACGAATAGAGATTGCGGCCTACCAACGCGATATTCAAGCCGCTGATAAACTTGCTAAACGTGGGCAGCGCGTAGCTCAGGGCCACCTCACGCAGCTTCACATACGAGCCATCATCGACGCGAAACTGCTGGGTGTTGTAGATGGCGAAGATGTAGCTGCGGGGAAGGTCGCCGCGCAGCTCTTGCTCGGCCAGGTCGCCGAGGCCTACGCCCTGCCGGGTGCGCTTGTCGGCGTTGAACACGCTCACGCCGCGCACGGCATCGAGCAGCAGGTGCAGCGACAGCTTTTTGTAGGCAAAATTGGTGTTGAGCGAGCCCGTCCAGTTGGGGTTGGGGTTGCCGATGACGGCGTTGGCCACAGCAGTGCCGGCGGCGTAGCTGGGCTGGCCATTGGCCTCACGGGCTGGCGTGAAGGTGGTGGAGCCCACGGCCTGGCCGCTGGTGCGCTCATCTTGTGGGAAGCCCTGGGGCGTGAGCAGCAGCGAGCCATCGGGGTTGCGGGCGTAGGTCGAGCCGTAGAACACGCCCGCTGGCTGGCCATTGAGCAGGTACACCGGTGCGCCGGCCGCATTGTCAATCGAGATGGCCTGCGTGGCGCCGTTCGAGCCCGGCAGGTCGAGCACCTTGTTGCGGTTGCGGTTGTAGATGAGCGTCAAGTCCCAGGTAAAATCGGTGGTTTTTACGGGCGTGGCGCTCAACACCACTTCCAGACCACGGTTTTCCATCGAGCCCACGTTGTTGACGATGGCCGAGCCGCCGGTGCTGGCGGCCAGGTTGCGGCGCACCACGAGGTCGGTGATTTTCTGGCGGTAGAGCGTGATGCCTAGCCCCACGCGGTCATTCAGGAACCCTAGGTCGGCGCCGCCCTCTATTTCGCCCATGCGCTCGGGGCGCACGGCGGGGTTGGCCAGTGTAGTGCCAGGCACGATGGTATTCTTACCTAAGAAACCCACCGGCGTAAACTGGTAGAAGCGGTCGTAGGAATTGATGCCCGTCAGGTTGCCGGCTTCGCCGTAGCTGGCGCGCAGCTTCAGGCTATTCACGGCTTTGGCGAAGCCCGCACCCTGCCAGAATCCTAGGTCCGATACCACCAGCGAGCCGCTGACTTTAGGATAAAGCTGGTTGGTTTCCGACTCCGAGAACTTCGACGAGCGGTCGCGCCGTAGCGAGCCGGTCAGGAAGGCCAGGTTGCGAAAGCCTACCGTAGCCTGCCCGTAGTAGCCGCTCAGGTCGAAGCGGTCGAGCAAGTAGGCCGACGTAACGGTGGTGTTAGACGCCCCGCTCACGGTCGTGATAAATGGCGCCAGGTTCTGGCCCTGCGTGGTGGTATAATTCTGCTGGCTAAACTGGTAGCTGTAGCCCGCTAGCAGATTCAGCTTGAACGCCTCGCTGAGCTGGCGCTCGTAGCCCACGTTGATATCCGAGTTGAGCTGCACCACCACGTTGTTGCCGTTGGCAGCGTACCCTAGGGGGTAGCGAGCGGCCGGCAGGCCCGCCGTGGCCTGGTACGGGTAGGGCCGAATGTAGCTCTGGCCCACCTGCGAGTAGGCGTCTACGCCCAGCACATAGTCCACGCTCAGGCCCTTCACGGGCGTTAGGTTTACCTGCACGTCGCTCACGGTGCGGTTCACGCCCTGCGTGAATTTCATGTCCTCGATGGTCGAGAGCGGATTTACGCGGGTGGGCTCCACGGCCAGTAGGTTGCCGGCCGCGTCGCGCTGCGTAATGTCGTAGATATTATTGGTGATGTTAATAGAGTTTATCGGGCTGTAGAAGACATTGCCGTTGGCCTTCTCATTCGAAAAACTATTGATATAGCTGATGCCCGCCGACACCTTGGCCCAGTCGGTGAGGCGCTGGTCGATGCGCGCCCGCAGGTTGTAGCGCGTGAAGTCGGTGCCCTTGATGATGCCCTGGTTTTTGAGGTACCCTAGGGAGAAGTAATACTGCGTGCGCTCTGAGCCGCCGGCCACCGACACGGCATCGTCGGTGCCGTGACCGGTGCGGAAAATCTGGTCGAAGTAGTTATAGCGCGTCACGTCTACTTGGTTAGTAGCGAGCTGGGTCGTGACATTGGCGCGGGTGATGCCCGTGGTGGTCACACCGGGATTAGCCGCCGGCACCCCAATGGTGTAGAGCCGCAGCCCAGCGTAGCCGAATTGCCGGCCGTAGGTATTCACCGGCACCATATGGCGCAGCTCGTTGAGTTGAAAGCTGCCCGAAAACGACACCCTAGGGGCGCCCGCCTGCCCGCGCTTGGTCGTGATGAGTACCACACCATTAGAAGCCCGCGAGCCGTATTGCGCCGCCGCGGCCGCACCATTGATGACGTTGATGCTGGCAATATCATTCGGGTTGAGGTCGGCCAAGCGGTTCTGGCCGGCGTTGGCCGAGCCAATGTCGTTGCTCAAAGCCAGCTGCGACACGTTGGTGCTAGCATTGCTGACAATAACACCGTCGATGACGTAGAGCGGGTCGGAAGAGCCCGACAGCGAGTGTACCCCACGCAAACGCACCGAGATGGAGCCGGCTGGGTCGCCTGAGTTCTGGGTTATTTGAGCGCCTGGCACCTTGCCCTGCAACGAATTGAGCACGCCACCCGAGCCGCTCTGCGTCAAATCGTTGCCATTGATAGTGCTGATGGCATTGCCCAGTTCGCGGCGGCTAGTGGTCACGGTCGAGCCCACTACTACTATCTCATCGAGGTTCTGGCGGCTCTCGGCTATGGTTATGTCGGTGGTCACCGTTTCGGCGGTCCCTAGGGTAATGGGCCGCGACTCCGTCTTGTAGCCCACCAGCGACACCGTGAGCGTGTAAGCACCCGCCGGCCGGGTACCCGTAATCGAGTACGCGCCATCATTGCCAGAAGCGGCGCCCAGGCCGGTGCCTTTCAGTAGCACCGTGGCGCCGGGCACGCCCTGGCCAGTGGCATCAGTGATGCGGCCCGTGAGGGTAAAGCGCTGGCCGGCATTACCCTGCGCCCAGGCAGCGGTATGTAGCAACAGTAACCAAAGCAGTAAGAGCGCTCCCTGCGAACACCGTCGGCCAGAGAAGTAGAGTTTGGGCATAAGAAGAAAGGAAATGGATGGAAATGTTCTACCGCGTCAATGATAAGAAACATTTTCATTTTTCCTTAATCTCCTGAATCTCATACCTCCGACCTAGACGACTTTGGTCGTTGTCCTATCGTGTTACCCCACCCCCGGCCCCTCCCCTCCGGGAGAGGGGAGCCTGATAACTGAATGACGTTCGCTTACGGTCGGCTCCCCTCTCCCGGAGGGTAGGGGCCGGGGGTGGGGTAACACG
>Ga0265798_10000998_pt1 | contig 45108 bp, 49 predicted proteins | sample P3T30metagenome_FD_192430 | JGI IMG/M metagenome (GOLD analysis project Ga0265798, IMG submission 192430) | Plant litter microbial communities from East Loma Ridge, Irvine, California - P3 T30 | ecosystem: Environmental > Terrestrial > Plant litter > Unclassified | place: USA: California... | reverse complement strand
CAGGGTGCCGATCAGGTTGGTGCGCACCAGACGCAGGAACACTCCTGCGGTGAGCAGACCAAGGGCGACGGCGGGAAGCACGGCGTGGGAGAGCACATCTGAGATCAGATCCCAGCGTCCGGTGCGCAGCGCGTCGATGATGTTGATGCCGGTGGAGCCGGAGATCCGGTCCAGCACCAGCTGAGTCTGCGTGCTCGCGCGTCCGCCCAGCGGGAACCAGCCCAGCCACACCGAGAACACGAGCTTGAGCAGCAGTGCGGCGAAGAACACCGGAGTCGCGTAGCAGAGGATGGCGAAGATGCGCAGCGCGGCGTCGGGGATCTGATCGCGGCGGTAGGCGGCGAAGCGGCCCAGCGGAATGCCGACCGCGAGCGCCACCACCAGGGAGAAGAACACGAGTTCCAGCGTGCCTGTGCCGTAGGTGACCAGGATTTCGCTGATCTCGCGGTTATCGGTCAGCGTTCGGCCGAAGTCGCCGGTGAAGATCTGCCCGATGTATTCGAAGTACTGCACCATGACGGGCCGGTCATAGCCGGCCTCGGCGAGGCGTGCGGCGAGCTGATCGGGAGTGAGCCGACCACCCACCGAGGCGGAGATCGGGTCACCGACCACCCGCATGAGGAAGAAGACCAGCGTCACCAGGATGAACACGGTGGGGATGATCAACAGGAATCGCACCAGGATGTAGCGGCCCAGGCCGCCGCCACCGGAACTCTTTCCGGCGGCGGCGGTCGGAGCAGTTTGTTCAGCGATGGTCACGCTGGTCCTCTTCTCTCAGGGTTTTTCAATCAGTGCTGCGCTGGACCGCGAATTAGCGGGTCAGCGAGGCGTAACGGAACTTGAAGGATGCATCCAGAGTCACACCGGTGATGTCGTTGGCCGACACCGCCACCTGTGCACCCTGAAGGTACGGCAGGGTGGAGAGATCCTCAGCCACCATCTCCTGTGCTTCCTCGATCAGCGCAGTGCGCTCTGCCTCATCGGCAGTGCTCGTCTGCTCCAGGATGGTCTCCTGGACCTCGGTGTTGGAGTAGCCGTTGGCCAGGAAGTTGTCCTCCTGGAAGAACGGGGAGAGGTAGTTATCGGCATCCGAGTAGTCCGGGAACCAGCCGAGCTGGTATGCCGGGTAGACGCCTTCGACGCGCTCTGCGTTGTAAGTGTCCCAGAGAGTCGACTGCAGGTTGACGTCGAAGAGACCGTCGGCCTCCAGCTGGCTCTCGATCATGGCGTATTCCTCATCCGAGGAGTTGCCATAGTGATCCGGGCTGTACTGCAGGTTCAGCTCCACGGGAGTCTCCACGCCGGCCTCTTCCAGGGCAGCGGCTGCAGCTTCTGCATCCGGGCCACCCTCGCCGTCGCCGTACATCTCGAGCAAGGGCTCGACGGCGCCGGTCAGTCCCTCAGGGACGTAGGAGTACAGCGGGGTGTAGGTCCCCTGGTAGATCTCTTCGCTCAGTGCCTCGCGGTCAAGCAGGTTTGCCGCGGCCTGGCGCACTGCCAGAGCCTGCTCCTCATCAGCATCCTCGGTATCAGCGCCGAACGGCTGCGAGTTGAAGTCGAAGGTGATGTAGCGGATCTCGCCACCCGGGCCGTCATGCACGGTGACGTTCTCGTCCTCGCGCAGGTCACCGAGGTCAGTTGGGCTCAGGTTGCGGTAGGCGAGGTCGATGTCGCCTTCCTGCACGGCGAGCTTGAGCTGGGTCTCCTCGGTGAAGTACTGAGCGGTGACGACGTCGGTCTCAGGTGCTTCGAGCAGGCCGTTGTAGTCCTCGAATGCCTGGTAGCGGATGAGCTCGTTCTCGGTGTAATCCGTGATGGCGTACTGACCGGCGAAGGCGTTGCCCTCGACGATGTCCTCCGAGGAGGTGAGCTCGGTGGGTGAGAAGACGTCCTCATCCACGATCGGGCCGACGGGGGAGGAGAGGATCTGCGGGAAGGTCTGGTCATCCTCACTGGCGAGGGTGAAGACCACGGTGAGGTCATCCGGAGCCTCCACGCTCTCCAAGTTGTAGAGCAGCGAGGACGGGCCGTTGGGGTCTGCGATCTCCAGCTGACGATCGAAGGTGAACTTCACGTCCGAGGAGGTCAGCTCATTGCCGTTGGCAAAGGTCAGGCCCTCTTTGAGGGTGACCGTGTACTCAGTGGGTTCCGTGAACTCTGCCGATTCGGCGATGTCCGGTTCGACGTCCGGGCTGCCGTACGGGGTGTTCATCAGGAATGGGTAGACCTGGTTCTGCACCGAGAAGGAGCCGTTGTCATAAGAGCCGGCTGGATCGAGCGAGGTGACCACGTCGGTGGTGCCGACAGAGATGCTGCCGCCGCCGTCTTCTCCGTCGCTGCCACCGCCGTCGATGTTCTCGGTCTCTGCGCATGATGCGAGCACCAGCGCGAGAGTTGCGGTGAGGCCGACCGCGCTGAAGGCGCGGCGCCGCTGTCCGGTAGTTGCCATGTTTCACGTCCTTGACGGTGAGGGACGGTCAACGGCATGGAACGGCCGCGACCGGGGTCGCGGCGAATCGTCGTGCCCGCCAGCCATTGAAACACACAACTAACTCAATCCTTGTGAGCAGGAGCGCTTTTCGTTCCATCGTGCGGAATTGTTTTCCTCGCTGAAACGTCGTGATTCACCAAGGTCTGAGGAGTATTCTGCAACCGTCGGAGACCCCGTTTCACCGGGGTGACCAGTCGGCCTGCACCATTCCCTCACGGAGGAGACAGCCCCATGACCAGCATCGATATCCTCAAAGACATCGCCCAGCGTCCCCTCGACGAAGCCTTGGCGCTGCGCTCCTCGCTGACCCCGGAGCTGCTCAACGCGCACCCTCACCATGACAATTCAGTGGCCTGGTTGCTGTGGCACTCGGCTCGGGAGATCGACGAGCAGCTGGCAGCACTCTCAGGCGAAGCCACCGTCTGGACCGCGCAGGGCTTCGACCAGAAGTTCGACCTTGGACTCGCTGCGCATGAGATGGGCTTCGGGCATTCTGGCAGTGACGCCCGGAAGATCCGTGTGAACGATGCCGATCTGCTGTTGGAACATCTGCGCGCCGTGGTCGACGCGCAGCTGAGCTACCTGGACTCGCTGCGCGAGGAGGACCTGAGCGCGGTGATCGATGACCAGTGGGATCCACCCGTCACCCGCTCCTCGCGGCTGATCAGCATCTCCCTCGACGCCGTGGCCCATATCGCCCAGGCCGCCTATATCGCCGGGATGAAACCCGGAGCCTTCAGCGACTGACCCCTGCGCACCGCGGGCCGAAAGACTCGCGTCGTGGTTTAGTGGTGACATGTCAGCGCGCATCACCTCCATCGGGACGGCACTGCCCGCAACCGCAGTGTCACAGCAGGATCTGCGTGCCTTCTTCGCTGACCAGCCAGAGAACAGCAGACTGACTCGGCGGTTGATCGGGGCAGCGTTCGACGCCGCCGGGATCGAGACGCGACACACCGTGCTGACCGGACTCTCTGGCGCCCCGGATGGGGTCTTCGTCGGCGATGAGTCCACGCTGCTCTCCCCCACCACAGGTACCCGCAATGACCTCTACCGGGACGTGGCACCGGAACTCGCCGCTCAGGCAGCACGGGCAGCGCTGGCCCAGGGTGACGTCACCGCCGCTCAGATCACCCACGTGGTCACCGTCTCCTGCACCGGATTCTTCGCACCCGGCCTGGATTTCCGGCTAATCCGCGACCTCGGCCTGCCTGAGACCGTGGAGCGCAGCCATCTGGGGTTCATGGGCTGCGCCGCCGCTCTCCCCGCGCTGCGCCTCGCGAACCAGATCACCATTGCAGAACCGGCGGCCGTGGTGCTGGTGGTCTGCGTGGAACTGTGTTCCCTACATATCCGCGACACCGCAGACGCAGAACAGATCGTCGCGGCCTCTGTCTTCGCCGACGGCGCCGCCGCAGCCGTGGTCACCGCCGAGGAGACCATCGGCAGCCCAGGCGGCCTCTACCTTGATCGCTTCTCCACCACACTGACCAGCGAGGGTGAATCCGATATGGTCTGGACGATCGGTGATCACGGCTTCAATATGCGACTCTCCGCTGAGGTCCCGCGCATCATCGGCCGCGAGATCCGCGCCGCCGTCGAGAGTTTTCTGCGCGGTCAGGAACCACCCTCCAGGTGGGCGGTGCACCCCGGAGGTCGCAGCGTCCTGGACCGCGTAGAGACCGGCCTCGGCCTGGCACCCGATGCGATCCAGGCCTCCCGCGACGTGCTCCGCGACTACGGCAACATGTCCAGCGCCACCATCTTGTTCATCCTGCGGACCCTGCTCCACGACCCTGAGGTGGGCGGACCGATTGCGGCGCTGGCCTTCGGGCCCGGGCTCACCGTGGAAGCGGCCCTGCTGCGCAAGAGCAGGTGAATCGATGAGTCCACGGAATCTCTCGGTCCGCGATGAACACCTGCGCGAGCTCATGGACGACCCGCAGTGCGATCCGCAGCACCTCCACGCCACGCTGCGCCGCTTCGGGCTGGTCAATCGGCTCATCTCCGGCTGGGACCAGGTCTACCGCAGCCGGCTTCGACCCACGCTGCAGAACCTGCACCGGCCTGCCCGCGTGCTGGACCTCGGCTCCGGCGGGGGCGACGTGATCACTCGGCTCGCCCAGCTTGCCGCTGCTGACTCACTCAGCGTGCAATGGACGGGAGCCGACCCGGATCCGCGAGCCCATGCCGCGGCGAACGCCCGGGCGAAGCCAGGTATGACGTTCCTCTGCGCCGACGCCGATGAGCTGATCACACGCGGGGAGAGCTACGACATCGTGTTCTCCAATCACGTGCTGCATCATCTCAGCACCGATGAACTCACCGCGTTCACGGTGGCCTCGCGCACGCTCTCCACCGGGACGGTGCTGCACAGCGACATCGCGCGGTCTCGGCTGGCCTACGGCCTCTATTCCGTGGGCATCACACCGCTGGCGCCAGGGACATTCCTTCGCACCGACGGACTGCGCTCGATCCGGCGCAGCTACCAGCCTCAGGAACTCTCCGCGGCATTGGGCGAGGACTGGCAGGTCTCCACCCCCGCGCGTTTCCGAGTCCTCGCAGAGGCCCGCGGTCTTGGTTGAGGTCATCATCATCGGAGCCGGACCCGTGGGGCTGCTCATGGCAGCTGAGCTCTTCCGCCGTGGGGTTTCCGTCGAAGTCCTGGAACAGCGCGAGCAGCCATGGTCAGCCAGCCGTGCGATCGGGGTCCACGCACCGGTCCTCGCGGCGCTGGAAGCCTCGGGACTCACCGAAGCCCTGCTTTCCCGAGCCATCCGCGTCACTCGCGGTGAAGCCCGCTCTGAAGGCCGTGTTCTCGGCACGGTGCGCTTCGATCGGCTCTCCACCCGCTTCCCGTTCGTCGCCACCTTGCCCCAGGCCGCCACCGAAAGCGTGTTTTCCCAGGTCAGCCCCTACCCCCGCCGTGGGGTCTCGGTCACGTCGCTGCACCCTGGTGCGGATCATGTGGACCTGGAGACCAGCGCGGGAGACCGACGTGCCGCCTTCGTCGTGCTGGCGGGGGGTCCGCGCTCCCGTGAACTGGTCTACCGCCGCGCAGACACTCATACCTATCCAGACCGGTACCTGATGACCGATGCGCAGGTCTCGGCCAGTCATGACCCCCAAACCGCCGTGGTGAACCTCGACGCCGGCGGTGTGCTTGAATCATTCCCGCTGCCGGGACAACAGCGCCGCTTCGTCACCTGGGACTCCCCCGTTGCCTCCACCGATCCTGAGCAGCAGCATCTGCGGATGCAGCGCCGTCTTGCCGAGACTGAGGTGGAGATGGGCGAGGTCACCGGCTTCGGAGTGCGCCGCTTCGTAGCGCCCAGGCTGCGCAATCATCGGCTCATGGTGATCGGTGATGCCGCCCATGAGGTCAGTCCCATCGGCGGACAGGGCATGAACCTCGGACTCCTGGATGCGGCAACTCTGGCACCGGTGCTCACCGAATGGATCCGGGCCGGCAAACCACCACGTGAAGCCTTGCGACGCTGGGAACAGAACCGCTTGAACTCGGCCCGCCGCGCGGCACAGCTCGCAGCCCTGAACACCCGGCTGGGCCGCCCCGCGAAAGCCCCCACGAGTGCGCTGCGTCGCAATGGTGTCCGGTTGATGCTCGGGCCCGGCGCTGGAACTGTCTTTGCCCGTGCCTATGCCATGGGTTTCGACGCCGCGGGTCGGGCCCCCGCCATCAACCAGCCAGGGACCCTCCAGCGGCCACCAGCTGTGCCGCCAATAAGAGCGCCGAGAGCATGACCAGTCGGAACAGCACCCTGGAAGAGTGACCGCGGGTCGCCAGGACGCACGTGGCCACGGCAACCCCCAGCACAAGTCCGAAGAAGATCCAGGAGATCACCGGGACTGCGCCGAGATTCGCTCCCACCGGCCCCAGCGTGACCGCCAGCGCCCCCGCCAGTACGGCGGCTGCCGCGAGCGCCGCGGAGACCTGCACACCTAGCCGGTGCGGCAGGCCCGAGATGCCGGTGCGGGCGTCGTCGTCGAGGTCTGGCAGCACATTGGTCAGATGGATCGCGGCTCCCAGCGCAGCGCCCGCCAGCCAGGCCCAGGGGGCGGCGAAGCTGGGTTCCGGCGCCGCAAGGGTGGCGAAGGAGGGGAACAGCCCGAAGCTCAGGATGAAGGGGGCGAGCGAGAACACCGTGGCCTTGAGCCCGGCGTTATAGGCCCAGGCCGAGGCGAGGAACACCGTATGCGCGCCCAGCAGTCCTAGCCCCAGCGGCGCCGAGAGTCCGAGTGCCAGCAGGACACAACCCGCCGCCGCGATCCAGGCTGTGCCGATGCTCAGCTCACCGCGGGCCACGGGTTTATCCACACGACCCACCGCCCGGTCGCGTTTGGCGTCGAGAGCGTCATTGGAGATGCCCACCGAGAGTTGGCCGGCGAAGACCGCTGCGGCAAGCAGTGCGATCCGCCACAGCTCCAGGCCTACCGAGACCGCCAAGGCTGCTGCGAGAACCGTGACCACTACTGTGGGCCCGGGATGAGAGGATCCCCACAGGCCACGGATCACTTTCAGGTACGCCATCAGCTCAGTCTCTCACCCCGCTGCCAGCACTTACCCACCACTCTGGGAGGGCCCATGAACAGCACTCAGCAAGCACAGGCGATGGCCGGTCTTCTCGGCGTCGCCGGGGTCATGCATTTTCTTCGGCCCGAACCTTTTGATGCGATCGTCCCGCCCCAGCTGGGGCACCGGCGTGCCATCACCTACCTCAGCGGGGTGGCAGAGCTTGGTTGCGCCGCACTGCTGGCAGTCCCCGCCACCCGCCGCACCGGAGGGTGGTGCACTGCGGCGTTGATGATCGCCGTGTATCCGGCGAACATCTATTCGGTGCAGAGATACTGGGCCAAGCCGAAGGCTCGCGCCGTTGCCATTGCCCGACTGCCCCTGCAGGTTCCGCTGATTCGGGTGGGATGGAACATCGCTCGCCAGGGCACGTGAATAAGGGGCCGCGGTTCGACACAGACCGGGGTCCCATGTCTACCGTGGGAGGACGTGCCAGTCGGAGCTGCGCCAGCAGAACTGCGGCTTCAGCGTCTCAAGCCATCATTCGCCGCCAGCTAAGGAGCACCTGAGGCTGTGTCCACACCAGCGAACGCGTTCCACATCATGCTTCTTGCCGACCCGGGACTCCCGACCCGGCGCGTCAATTCGATCAAAGAATCTTTCACCACCGAGGCGCGAAAGATGATCGACGGCGAGGTCACGGTCACCTCGGAAACCCGGATGCTGCGCATCCGCCCCGATGACACCCTGGACATCAGCGCGGTCCGTGAGATCGACCAGGACCACGCGGATGCCGATGCGGTCATCATGCTGACCGAGATCCCCCGCCACACCAAAGGCCACCCGCTGATCTCCGAGATCTTCCCGGAGCAGAAGGTGGCCATCGTCTCCTGTCCCACGCTGGGCGCCTGGGCCACGAAGAGCCGCATCCAGAAGGTCTTCACCGGTTCACTGCTCCGTCTGCTGCCCGAAGGTTCACGCCCGGATCCCGCCGGATACGACAAGCGCTGGAGCCAGTGGAAGTCCACCGAGCGTGGGGAAGGCCTTGGACTCTTCGCTCATACCTTCACCGGTGGCCCCCGGACGGTGCTTGGCATGGTCCTGGGCAATGACCCCATGCGCGCGGTCCCCAAACTCACCAGCGCACTGGCAGCCGGTGCTGCCACGGGCGCCTTCGGCATCTTCTACAGCTCCATCTGGCAGATGGCCGACGCCCTGACCCCGCTCCGATTGCTGTTGGTGGGACTGGCCGCTGTCATCACGATGATCTTCTGGCTGATCGTCCGCGATGGCCTCTGGGACAGGCCGAAGAATCGCAGTCTCGCCACGGTGGTCACCCTGTACAACGGATCCACCGCGATCACCCTGTTGTTCTGCATCCTGGCGCTCTACATGATCCTCGTGGCGTTCATCTTCCTCGGCGCACTGGTCATCATCGACGCCGAATATATGGCAAGCGTGATCGGCAGCGACGTGAGTCTCGCGAACTATCTGCACATCGCCTGGTTCAGCGCCGGACTAGGCGTCTTCGCAGGGGCCATCGGGTCAAGCTTCGACGCCGGTGTAGATCTGCGCCGACTGACCCATGGCCAGCGTGAACGGCAGCGCCAATACACGGAGAGTGCATGAACACAGAACACGATCTTCAGCAGTCACTGACCGCCCTGGACGGACGCGGCTACGCCTCGTATAAGCAGCTGCGGGGAAGCTACTCGCTGGGGAGCTATCAGTTGCGCATCGACAAGGTGCAGGTCGATCCCTTCGCTCCCCCTTCACTGATGCGTCTGCGGCTGCCTCGCGCCGAAGCTGGCATTCCCGCAGATCTGCTGGATGACCACGCCGGACGCGTCGCGACGGCCGACTATCTCACCAGGGCTTTCGCTGCCGCGGTGCGGTCCAGCAAGAGCGACTCCATCAGCATCGGCCGGCCGGGCCAGCAGGTGCTGCAGCGTTCAAGCGTGGCGATCACCGAGGAGTTCATCGAAGCGCGGTTCGCCGTGGAGCTTCCTGCCTCAGGTCGCAAGGCTCTCGGCCGCAAGGCCGCCCAGCTCCTGACGCATACGCTTCCCGAGGTCGCGGATTCAGCGCTGCGTCACTCGAGCCTCGACTCTTCCGACCTCCGACACCATGTCACTCTGCTCCGCGATCAGGAGGCATTGCGTGCGCAACTCGCAAAGGCACAGCTGGTCTCCTTTGTAGCCGATGGTTCGGTGCTGCCGCGGCGTTCCGGAGACTCCGACCTTCCGTTGTCCGCCGAGGCCGTTCGCTTCAGCAGCCCCGAGTCGCTGCGGGTCAGCTTCGATCTCCCGAGCGGGAAACGGGTCACCGGAATGGGTGTTCCGGAAGGCGTCAGCGTGATCGTCGGCGGTGGATATCACGGCAAATCCACGCTGCTGCGCGCCATAGAACGCGGGGTCTACCCCCATATCTCCGGTGATGGCCGGGAGTGGGTCATCACCCGCTCCGAGGCCGTATCCATCCGTGCTGAGGACGGACGCGCCGTCACCGGGGTGGACATCTCGGCGTTCATCTCCGGGCTGCCCTCGGCCACCGATACGCGTAGCTTCTCCAGCACCAACGCCTCCGGCTCCACCTCCCAGGCGGCAAATCTGGTGGAGGCCGTGGAAGCCGGGACGACGGCGCTGCTCATCGATGAGGACACCTCCGCCACGAACTTCATGATCCGCGATGAACGGATGCGGCAGCTGATCCCGGCGCAGCACGAGCCGATCACTCCCTTCGTGGACCGCGTACGCCCGCTCTACACCGAGCGCGGTGTCTCCACGGTATTGGTCGCCGGGGGTTCGGGCGCCTTCTTCGACGTCGCCGATCACGTGATCGCACTGCAGGACTACCACCTGCGCGATGTCACCGCTGAAGCACACCAGATTGCCCAAGACCACCGCACGACGACGCCCGCAGCCAGCTCCGGGGAAACAGTCTTCGCGACACTCGCCCCGCGGGTGCCACTGCCCGAGTCCCTGCGGCCCGCGAAGAAGACCAAGCCTGCACGGGGCCGCGGCCTGGAGACCATCCAGTACGGCAGGGATACCGTGGATCTGGCCGCCGTCGGGCAGCTGGTGGACCCGGCACAGACCGAAGCGATCGCACTGGCGCTGGACCGGGTGGCCGAGAGCTCCGAGGGTCACCGTGATATCTCCAGCTTGGTCGATGCAGTGATTCAGCGGATGGACGCAGAAGGTTTGGATAGTCTGTCGTCACGCCGCGGACATCCCGGAAATCTGGCACGACCACGGCGCCATGAGATCCATGCCGCGATCAATCGCTTCAGGGATCTGAAACTAGCGAAGGATTAGACGCCATGGCCTTGAGCATTCGGCGAGTGGGACGCGGAGGGGACGTCACGGTGATGGAGTCCCTGCGCGCGGAGTTCGAGTCATCTTCCCCCCTCACATCTCCATCCCGAGAGGACCTGGTCTGGGTTGATCTCGAAAGCGGTGATCTCGGTGAGCTCCGAGCCCTCGCCGATGAGCTGCACCTTGCCGATGCACAGATCGATTTCCTCAACGGAAACCGCAGCCGACTGGCGATCCCCGCGGGATCCCGTGGTTCGGTGGCCGCTGTCCTGCACCGTGTCTCACCCGCGGAACACCACTTCGCGTTCGCTGAGCTGCGGCTGCTGACCACCCCGAAGCTGATCATCACCGTTCAGACCGTGGGCGCAGACCACCCCGGGCTCGGCCCAGATGAGGTCCTCTACGGCAGTCAGCCACGCCAGGCCGTGACGTCTGCGAACGCCGTCTCCGGAATGATCAGTGCCGTGCTGCGGGAGTATCCCGCCGCCATGGATCAGCTCGAGGACTCTATTGAGGAGATGGAGGGCACGCTCTTCCAGGAGGCGCGGCTGGATGCCGCGCTCTCCCATCAGATCTATCAGCTACTTCAGGACGCGCACCGGTTTGAATGGGCCCTGCGACCTCTAGAGTCGCTGGCCTCAGAGGGCGGCGCGGGTGCCTCCGCGCGCAGCGATGAATCCGACTCGGCTTCGACCTGGAACGATCTCATTCGGCGCACCCAGCGGATGCGGGACCGGGTGGAGCTTCTTCGTTCCCACCTGGAGAATGCGGTGGCGCTGCACTCGACGCTGCTGACCATCGAACAGAACGAGGCCACACGGCAGCTTGCCGACGCCTCCTTCGCTCAGGGCGAGCAGACCAAGAAGATCTCCGCCTGGGCCGCGATACTCTTCGCCCCCACCCTCGTCGCCTCGATCTACGGGATGAACTTCCGCCATATGCCGGAACTGGACTGGGCTGCGGGGTATCCAATAGCCGTGGGGCTGATGCTTGGGCTGAGCCTGGCACTGTGGCTGGTGTTCAAGCGCAAGGAGTGGCTCTAGGAAGCCTGTGCCCTCCACCGGTGGAGGCCCACGGCCAGCACCACGCCCCAGACCAGCAACATGGGATACCAGATCAGAGCCTGGCCGACGCGTGCCGTGGGATCAGCAAGGTCCACGCCGGGCCACAGCAGCAGGACCACGTTGACGAGCAGTCCAGCGGCGCCGTAGAGCACCAGCGCGGCAGCGATGACCCGGGCGAGGTTCCACCAGAGGACGCGGCGCTGACCCAAGACGTAGACGGCGATGAGCGGCACCAGCACCGCCACCGTCTTTCCCAGGGCGATCCCCAGCAGGGCGAGCCCGGTCAGCACAGGCATCTCGGTGCGAAGCTCGATCAGCCACTGGCCGATGGTGTCTAACAGGAGATCTCCTCCGAAGGCCCAATACACACTTGGCGCTGCGTTGAGCAGACCGAGGATCCCGGCGCACCAGATCAGCCCGATGGGTCCGCGTCGGGATGTCATGCCGCTGAGACCGGTCCAGAATCCGGGATCGGGCTGCGGCCGGCCCTATTCGCCGCCTCTTGGGCGCCGACGAGGACTTCTGCTGCCTGTCGTGCTTTCAGCGCCATAGAGGGGTCCCCGGTGATTGCGGCCGTGGTCTGGGCGCCTTCGGCGAGGAGCATCAGCTGGTCTCCCAGCTCGGCGGGGAACCCAGCGTCGGTGGCCAGTTGGTTCATATATCGCCTGAACTCCCCTTTATGGTGTGTGGCCTTGGCCGCCACCGCAGGGGATTCGGTGGCGAGCTCTCCGAAGGCATTGATGAAGACGCATCCGCGGAAGGAATCGGAACGAAACCATCCGGCCAGATAGTCATAGATCGCCAAGAGTCGCCCGCGTGCGGTGGTCTCTTGATCCACTGCCGCCGCAACCTCGCCGGCCCACATCTGATGGCGGTAGTCCAGCACGGCCAGCACAATAGATTCCTTGGACGGGAAGAGCTTATAGAGCAGCTTGAGCGAGAGGCCGGCCTCTTGGCGCAACGCATCCATGCCCACGGCTCGGAAGCCGTTGGCGTAGTAGAGCGCATCCGCGGCTTCGATCACCGTGGCGCGCAGCTGCTGTTCTTCTGGCCCTGGCAGGCGGGCGTCCCCCTGACGCGACATCCTGGCCCTTCCCCTCGGTGTTCCTAGTTCTTCAGTCTTCCTGGTTCTCCAGTGATCCGGGTTCTTCACCTCGGCTTCATCTCAGTGTACTTGTCAGAGAACGCTGGTTCTCATAAGCTGAGAACCACGGAGAACGAACGTTCTCCATTGCAGAGGAGGAACTGGCATGGCTTATATCAACGTCGGGACCGAGAACAGCACAGACCTTTCGCTCTACTACGAGGACCACGGCTCAGGTCAGCCGATCGTCCTGATCCACGGCTACCCGCTGGATGGATCATCCTGGGAGAAGCAGACCGCAGCCCTGCTCGATGCAGGCCACCGCGTCATCACCTATGACCGCCGCGGTTTCGGGAAGTCTTCCCGTCCCACCACCGGGCATGACTACACCACTTACGCCGCAGACCTCAATGCGCTCATGGAATCCCTGGATCTGCGTGACGCGATCCTTGTGGGCTTCTCCATGGGTACCGGTGAGGTTGCCCGCTACCTGAAGAACCATGGTGCTGATCGGGTCCGGAAGGCCGTCTTCCTCGGCTCACTTCAGCCCTTCCTGCTGCAGACCGAGGACAATCCCACAGGTGTTCCGCAGGACGTCTTCGACGGCCTTTTCGACTCCGTGAGCACAGATCGCTATGCGTTCTTCACGGATTTCTTCAATGACTTCTTCAACGCCAAGGAAAACCTCGGCACTCGACTCAGCGAGGAAGCACTGGCAGCGAATAAGGCCCTTGCCTACGCAGCCTCGGCACATGCCTCGATCTGGGCGCAGCCCACCTGGCTCACCGACTTCCGCGAGGATGTCGCCGCCGTCGGCAGCTCTGGGGTCTCGACTCTGATCGTCCATGGCACCGCAGACAATATTCTGCCCATCGACGCCACCGGGCGTCCGTTCCACCAGGCACTGCCCAGCGCGGAGTACCACGAGATCGACGGCGCTCCCCACGGCATGCTCTGGACTCACGCCACCGAGGTCAACGAGCTTCTGCTCAGCTTCCTACGGTCCTGACCTGCTCGTATCACCGCGATCCGCTCAGTCTCAGCGCAACGCTGACACGTCCAGGAAATGTCAGGGCTGGACGGCAAGACTGGGATTGAGCATCCGATGATCAAGGGCATCAAGCCAGCGCATTCATAGACTGCGCACATTTCAATCAAGGAGATCCATCATGCCTACACGTACATCACGCACTGCCTGGAACGGTTCACTCGAAGAGGGCTCCGGCCAGGTGGAGCTCAGCAGCTCCAAGATCGGCACCTATGACGTGTCCTTCCCGAAGCGCTCCGCTGAGGACGCCAACGGCAGCACCAGCCCCGAGGAGCTCATCGCCGCGGCGCACTCCTCCTGCTACGCCATGCAGCTCTCCGCTGTTCTCTCCGGCGCCGGCGGCACCGTGGAGTCCCTCGACGTCCAGGCCGACGTCTCGCTCGGCGCGGATCCGGATGGCGGCTTCAAGCTGACCGGTATCAAGCTCACCGTCAAGGGTGAAGTCAGCGGAATCGATGAGGACACCTTCCTGAAGTCCGCAGAAGAAGCCAAGAACGGCTGCCCCGTGAGCAAGGCGCTGACCGGCGTCGAGATCACTCTGGACGCCTCCTTCGAGAGCTGAGCAGAGAAGGACCCGTTGCGGTCCGCCACTGCTGCAGGGCCGCGGCACGCATCTGATGCCTGCCGCGGCCCTGCGACGTCTCCCCTCCCCCAAAGATTTCCCCAGTCCGCACCGTTTAAGGAATGACATTTATGACGACGACGATCACTGCACTTCAGGCCGACAGCGCCGAATCAAGCTTCACCACTCGCTCACTCGAGCGCCGCAGCGTGCGCGCCGATGACGTCCGGATCGCCATCCGCTACGCCGGCATCTGCCACTCCGACATCCACCAGGTCCGCGACGAATGGGGCGGCACCTCCTTCCCCATCACCCCCGGTCACGAGATCGTCGGCGACGTCGTCGAGGTCGGCTCAGATGTCACCGACTTCACCGTGGGTGACACCGTGGGCGTGGGCTGCTTCGTCGACTCCTGCATGGAGTGCGAAGCATGCAAGGCCGGCGAAGAGCAGTTCTGCAGCCAGGGCGTCGTAGGCACCTATAACGGCCAGGACAAAGATGGTGAGACCACTCATGGCGGCTACAGCCAGCAGATCGTGGTGCGCGATCACTTCGTGGTGAACATCCCGGAGGGCATGGACCCTGCCGCAGCCACACCTCTGCTCTGCGCCGGTATCACCACCTATGCCCCACTCAAGCGCTACGGTGCAGGCCCAGGCGTATCCGTGGGTGTCATCGGCATGGGCGGCCTCGGCCACGTGGCAGTGAAGATCGCTGCAGCCATGGGCGCCGAGGTCACCGTTCTCAGCCGCACCGACTCCAAGAAGGAAGACGGACTCAGCTTCGGTGCTTCGGCCTACCGCGCCACGGAGGACGGCTCGGTCTTCAAGGATCTTGCCGGCAGCTTCGACCTGATCATCAACACCGTCGGTGCATCGGTCAGCCTGGATTCATTCCTCGGCCTGCTGGGTATCGGTGGCACCATGGTCAACCTTGGTGCACCCAGCGAGGAGCAGTCCTTCCAGATGTTCTCGCTGCTCACCATGCGCCGCAACTACGCCGGCTCCATGGTCGGTGGACTTGCCGAGACGCAGGAGATGCTCGACTTCTGCGCCAAGCACAACATCACCTCGACCATTGAGCTCATCAATGCCGACCAGGTAGACGACTACTACGAGAAGGTCGTCTCCGGTGACGTGCGCTACCGCGCCGTCATCGATATCGCGTCGCTGGACACCGCAGCCTAAGTGCCATGACGTTCTCGATCGAGGCAGAAAACCCCACCGCGGCAGAGCTCCACGAGCTGTACGCCGCGGTGGGGTGGACCGCCTACACCGCTACGCCACAGCAGCTCGAGCAGGCCATTGCCGGGTCATATCTCGTGCTGGCTGCCCGCTCCACTGCAGACAAATCATTGATCGGATTAGCCCGAACCATCTCTGACGGTCACACCATCGCGTACCTCCAGGATGTCTTGGTTGCCCCGAAGCATCAGCGCCTAGGCGTGGGGCGCGCGCTGATCAGCTCGGTGCTGGATCACTCGGCCCACATCCGCCAGGTCGTTCTTCTCACCGACGCTGAGCACACGCAACGCGCCTTCTACGAATCCTGTGGCTTCACCGAGTCCCACGATGTCTCACCACCGCTGCGGTCGTTCGTGCGTTTGAGCTGACTCTCGGTTCGGCTGAGAGCCCACAAGCAGTACCCCTCGAACCGTCAGGTGCGGGACTGAAAACTGCGTAGTGTTGTCCCTACCCGATAACCCCGGGCACTGAGGACTCGTTGTGACATCGCACGCCAAGAGCAAGTCCACAGAGCACCCACCTGAAGAAGCTCCCGCGAGCTCCGCTGCCCCGCTAGACCTTGCGGGAATCACCACAGCCCACTCCCTGTACGCCGAGGAAGTTCTCCACCGCTTGGCAGTGGTCCAAGAACACGGCCTCAGCACCGAAGGCGCCGCATCTCGGCTCGCTGACTTTGGACCCAATCAGCTCCCCGAACTGGAGCGGGACAGCGCATTCATCAGGTTCTTCCGCCACTTCCAGGGCGTGCTCATCTACGTCCTGATCGGCGCAGGAATCCTCACCGCTGTGCTTCAGCACTGGGCCGACACCATCGTGATTGCGCTGGTCGTCGTGATCAATGCTCTGGTGGGTTTCCTTCAGGAGGGCCGGTCTGAGCGGGCACTGGCGGGCATCCGCAGCATGCTCTCGCCCAGCGCCGATGTACTGCGCGCTGGGGAACAGGATCGCGCCTGGTTGATGGTCGGGCTGCTCACCCTGCTGCAAGTTGCATTCGTCTATGCTCCGCCGATGCACGCGGTCTTCGACACCACATTGCTGAGTCCGTTCTACCTGCTCATCACGGTGACTGCAGGAGTGACGGTATTCCTGCTGACAGAGCTGTTGAAGCTGCTGCTCTCCGCGGTGTGGCGCCCACACGAGTCCTAAAGACTCGCCCAGAATCTCAGCATGAAGAACCTGCGACTGTCCCGCTCGCCATCGCTGTTCAGCGGCGTTGACTATGCCTATGCCGCGAGCGCACCGGCAGAGGCCAGGCTGATATTCCTTGCCGGCGCATGTCCCTTGGACAAAGAAGGATCCACCGTGGGCCTTCAGGACTATGCCGTCCAAGCAGGGCAGTGCATGGGGAACCTCGCCGTCGCGCTGAAAGATGCGGGGGCCTCGCTCCGCGACGTGATCAGCACTCGAGTCCTCGTCGCGTCCACGCGGCAGGCTGACCTGGTCAGTGCCTGGAACGTGGTTCGAGGCGCATTCGGCGACCATGACCCGCCCAGCACCCTGCTCGGTGTCACCGTGCTGGGATACGACCATCAGCTTGTCGAGGTTGAAGCCGTGGCCGCGGTTCTGGACTGATGACACCTGTCCAGAACCGCGGCGTGAGGCTCAACGAGGGCTCAGTTGAGACTCAGGGAATGATTCGCTCGGACCGGTAGCGGGCGAAGAGGTCCTTGAAGGCCTGCTCGGTCCGGCGGTGGGAGAGGAACCCGGCGTCGCGGCTCTTGCCCATATCGGTGACGACCTCCATGTCGCGGCCCAGGTCAGCATCGGTGTGCCACCAGGAGGCGAGCCGAGAGATATCGGCCTCAGCGAGCCCATGCTTCTGGGCGATCTGCGGCCAGGCGGCCTCATGCGGTGCCATCTGCTCCTCCAAGGGGCGTGGAGCCCCGGAGAAGCCGACAACGCGCTCCGCAGGGACGCCGAGGTCGGCCGCGAGGCGAGGCCACATCCACCGCCAGCGGAAGACATCACCGTTGACGATGTTGAACGCCTCATTGGCACCTGCCGGATCGGTGGAGGCCCAGATCATCTGTTCGGCGAGCAGGCTGGCGTCGGTCATATCGGTCAGACCGTTCCACTGCTGCTCACTGCCGGGGAAGACGAAATCAAGATCGAGTTCCTTGGCGATGGTGGCCTGGACCGCGATGGTCAGGCCCATATTCATGGCATTGCCGACGGCGTGGCCGATGATCGTGTGTGCGCGGTGCACCGACCATTCAAATCTCTGCAGGGACGCGGCGGCAAAGAGCTCGTCTTCCTGCGCATAGTAGAAGTTCGGCGTCTCAAGCCGAGGCTCTTCCTCATGGAAGGGCGTATCCGGGGTCGCACCGGCGGCATAGGCCTCGAAGGGGCCGAGGTAGTGCTTGAGGCCGGTCACCAGCGCCACGTGCTGCAGCGGTGCGTGGGACAGCGCCGCGAGCAGGTCGCGCAGCATCCCGCCATTGACCGTGATGTTCTCCGCCTCGGAATCCTGCTTCTGCCAGGCGGTGAAGAACACGTGAGTTGGGCGCTCGTCCGCCAGCGCGGACTTCAGGCTCTCGGGATCCCTGAGGTCAGCGGCGATTCCGCGAATACCTTCGGTGGAGGCGGCGCTGCGTGAGAGCGTGGTCACCTCCCAGCCCTCCGCAATGAGCTGGCGCGCGATGGCCGAACCGGTGATGCCCGAGGCACCGACGATCAGCGCAGTTCGGCCTGTGGAAGATGGTGGCGTGTCCGCAATTGAGGTCATAGACAGTGGAAGGCCCCCTCCGGTCCGGAAATTCCCCGCCACAGGGGAGAGCGATATGGGACACATCCATCAGGAGCAAAGCGGCCGATCCCGGTGACGTGCCCTGGCGCACACGGCTTAGACTCAACCTCGTGAGCACCTCACCCGCAAAGGACGTCGATGTGCTCGTCGTCATCCCCGCACACAACGAGGCCGACGCCGTCGCCGCCGCGGTCACTGCGGTCATCGCCGCCGGACGTCATGCGGATGTCGCCCTTCGGCTCGTCGTGGTCGCCGATGCCTGCACTGATCACACGGCGCGGGTGGCGCGCTCCGCCGGCGCGGAGGTCTTGGTCATCGATTCCAATAATGTCGGGACAGCCCGGGCAGCAGGCTTCACTCATGTCCTCAGCGAAAGAACTCCGGAGCCCGGGCCCCGGCATCGGTTCTGGCTGGCCACCACCGACGCCGATAGCCACGTGCCGCTGGACTGGTTCCAGAAGCAGGCCACGTATCGGAACCTTGGCGCCGACGTCGTCATCGGCACTGTCTGTCTGGCGCCTGAACCTGGTGCGGACCCGCTCGGCAAGGCCTGGGCCGATGACTACGGGGCAAAGATCACTGCAGGCGTCCACGACCATATCCACGGTGCCAACCTTGCATTCAGTGCCGCGGCCTACAGCGCCGTCGGAGGATTCGGTGACCTCGCCGCCGATGAGGACGTCGACCTGGTGGCACGTCTGCGGGCAAGCCGGGCCCACATCATGACCGTCACCGATATGCCCGTGATGACCTCACGGCGCACCACCGGTCGGGTCCCCCGCGGATTCGCCCGAACTCTGGGAGCAATGCCTGCATGAATTCTGTGTTGACAGATCTGAACCCACATCTGCACCGCGGCGCGCCTGCGCTGCCCGGTCGTGGCGAGACGGAATCCCGGTGGCGCAGACTCGCCGGGATCACCGCCCAGAACACCGTTGTGGGGCGCCTCTTTGAAGCACATGCCGATGCGATCGCCATCACCACTGACCTCGGACGCCCTGATCTCGTCGGGACCGATCAGCTCTGGGGAGTCTGGGCGGCGGAACCACCGACACCGGTCCTCACCGCTGCGGATACCGCGGCCGGCTGGCGACTGACAGGGACGAAACCCTGGTGCTCCGGGGCCTCTCTGTGCAGCCACGCGCTGGTGACCGCCACCGTGGTGGCACCTGCAGCTGAAGAGAACGCCGGGACCGAAGCCGACCCCGAGGCACCTCCCGCCGCGAAGAAGATGCTGTTCGCCGTGGACCTCTCCAGCACTGGGGTCTCCCCCGTCCCGGACACCTGGAAGGCCGTCGGGATGGCAGCCAGTGATTCTGGATGGGTGTCCTTCCAGGACGTTCCTGCCACCCCCGTGGGCACCCATGCGGACTACCTCACCCGCCCTGGCTTCTGGCATGGCGGGATCGGCGTCGCCGCCTGTTGGTACGGAGCAGCCCGTGCCGTGGCAGAGCCGCTTCTGAGACGTGCCGCCTCACCCTCGGCCTCAGTCCTGCTGCGCGCCCACGCCGGCTCCGTGGCCACCCAACTGAGTGCCGCGTGGGCTCTGCTGAGCACCACAGCACGGTCGATCGATAGGGATCCTGGGAACCTCGAGCTGGCGAAGGCGCAGGCCCTTTCGGTGCGCACCTTCATCGACCGCATGGCCACTGATGTCATGGAGCGGACAGGGCGAGCGCTTGGTCCCGGACCACTGAGCTCCGATGCTGAGCACGCGCAACGGGTCGCAGATCTGAGTGTCTACATCAGGCAGTCCCATGCTGAGGCTGATGAGGCGGGCATTCCTGTGGTCATCGCAGAAGGCGGCCTGAGTTGGGATTCTTTGATTGGAGACGGTTATGAGTCTGTCTGACACCCCACCGGCCTTTCACGGCACCCAATCTCCACGCAGCGACCGGGCGCAACTTGATGAGTACGACGCCACGGTGCCCACCTGGGGCATCGGTGACGTGGACGCGGACGGACGCTGGATTCCACGGGAACTTCCGGGACTGCTCATCCTGGCCCCACACCCTGATGATGAGGTGCTCGGCACCGCGGCCTTGGTTGCCGCTGGGCTGCGGGCCGGAACACCGGTCACCATCCTCGCGGCCAGCGACGGCACTGGATCTCACCCTTCTTCATTGATCGCGGCTGAGGAGCTTGCTGAGATTCGCACGGCTGAATCGGAGTCGGCCCTGGAAGTACTGCGCAGCCTGCAACCAGGTCCGCGCAGGACAGGCAGCGTGGATCGGATCCGCCTGCAGCTTCCCGACGGCGAGCTCAGCTCTCACGTCCCGGCCTTGTATGAGGCCCTCACCTCGGCGCTGGGGCAGATGCCTCCGGGGACGCTGATCGCAGCTCCGCTGTCTGCGGACGGACACCCGGACCACGAAGCCTGCGGGGTGGCCGCAGAACAGGTTGCCCAGCAGCAGAGCTCCCCGCTGGTGCAGTATCCGGTCTGGCTGTGGCTACATAGTTCTCCCGAGGACTCCGCGGCCCACCATGCCTCGGCAGGAAACGTGAATCCTCAGATTCCCTGGTCCGATGCCCGGGCCGTCCCGATAGATGCTGAGCTGGCAGAGGTCAGGGCGCGCGCCGTCGGCCTCTTCAGATCGCAGCTCACCACAGATCTGGGCACGCCGATCGACCGGAAACCGGGCCAACCGGTCCTGACCCAGACCATGTTGACGACGGTGCTGCGAGACAGCCAGATCCTGTTTCCCCGACCTCCGTTGGATTTCGAGGGACTGCATGCGCAACGTGCAGACCCCTGGGGCGTGACGACCCGGTGGTATGAACAGCGCAAATATGCCTTGACCATGGCAGCCCTTCCCCGCGCGCGCTATGAGCGCGCTTTCGAACCTGGCTGTTCAATCGGAGGTCTGACCGAGATGCTCGCAGCGCGCTGCGAGGCGGTGCTGGCAAGTGACATCTCCGAATCTGCGCTGTCAGCAGCCAGGGAACGCGTCGGGGCCAAGAACGTGACCTTTGTTCATGCCAGCATCGAGGACTGGCCCGAGGGTCAGCTGGATCTGGTCCTGATCAGTGAGCTGGCCTATTACCTCAACGATTCGCAGTGGGGCACGGTGCTGCAACACGCTTCGCAGAGTCTCGAATCCGGTGGACATCTGGTCTCGGTGCACTGGCGTCATCCCAACGCTGAAGCTTTCCGCTCCGCGGAGGAGATTCGCGCGGATCTGCGAGCCGTCCACGGATGGGATTTGCACGGCAGCTACGAGGACGTGGACATGTTGATCGACGTTCTCGGACCCCGCAGCCGCAGCGTGGCTCAGGCGGAGTTCCTGGACTGACTCAGTACTGGTTGATGGGACTGCCCAGTGAGTGACCATGTGCCTGGGCGCAGGCGAGACGTCGGAGCTCGAGGGCTGTCACCCAGATCCCAGCGATAACGAAGACGGGGACCGCAAGGACAACTGCTGCCATCATGAAGGCGTTGATGGTCAGGACTAGCGTGGTGTCCATGGCAGGCTCCCCGGGCTAAACGGCTCTGAGGTGGTGACGTACATTGCTCAGTCTAGGCGCTCTGCGCTTATGCGCCGCTGTAGAGGCTGCGGTTGAAATGCAGTCGTCGGGCGGCGAATGACGTGCCAAGCAGACGCTCGATATTCGGGATGACTCCCTGCGAGACGGTCTGCATGATGTCTGCGGGATCGGACTCCGTCTTCACCGTGCACTGCAGGTGAAAAACCAGGTCGGATTCATCTCCGGAGATCTCAACGATCGCAGACTCAACCTGTGGGTGGGCCATGAGTCCAGCGGAGGCTGCCTTGGCCATCTGGTCATAGCGTTTGCAGCGAACGCCCCGCGCAGCGTCAGTGGTCGCTGCCACCGGCGTCGTTGCCTGGGTGCCCGAATTGCTCGCGGTATCGGATGCGATCGTGCCGTTGGGGACTGCCTGTGCACTCATTCAACTTCTCCATACCCTGCGGTGACGGCCCCCTGTTGCAGTCACACGCTTACTGCTTAATAAACCTTACTGTTAGAACGTATAACTATTAATGCTTCTAACGCAAACGGCGGACTCAAGCCACTTAGAAGCTGGTACACAATGGGACCTGGATCAGGTCCGGCACTGGGTCCGTCTTGAGCCGAGAATGGGTTTCGACGTCGAAACGTAGAGCTCCGTAGCGCAGCTTGAGTCGCTCCACACCCTCAGGTTTGAAGCCGGCTGCCACGGCAACCCGGCATGACCCAGGATTATTGACTCGGTGGCCGAGCTCCAGTCGAAAGAGCCCCTCTTCGAAGGCCCAGTTCGCCACGGAGGCGAGACTTCGCATCGCGTAGCCGCGGCCACGAGCCTCAGCGGCAAGCCAATAGGAGATCCAAGCAGTCTCATGGCGCCAGTCGATGGCCGAGACGCCTATGTTTCCCACCGCCTGACCATCCTGAATGACTGCCCAGTTCTTGCGCTGCGCCCCGAAGGTCAAAGAATCCGCGATGAATCCTCGTGCACGCTCAGCGGAGGCAGCCACGGAGGTGTCCACCTGTGTCTCAAGATCAGGTGTGTGCCGCAGGGCTCTCCTGAGAGCCTCCGCATCCTCGGGCACCCACGGCCGGAGATGTATCAGCTCAGCAGCGGCATTCATGCGGGGACGATCTGGCGAGTCGGTACCGGGCTTGAATACACGACGCTTGTGGTGATGCTGCCCAAGGTCGCGAGTCGCCCGGTAATGCGCTCGAGATCCCGCATGGAGCGAGCCAACACCTTGATGATGAAGCAGTCAGCTCCGGTGACATGGTGGGCTTCGACGATCTCTGGCGTCGTTGCAACCAGGTCATGGAAAGGCTTGTAGTTGCCCGAAGGGTACGCGAGCCGCACGAATGCGCTGATGGAGTAGCCCAGCGCCTCTGGATCCAGGGTCGCCGAGTATCCCGTGATGACCCCACCATCGCGGAGCCGGCGGAGGCGTTCCGCGGTGGCACTTGGTGAGAGATTGATGCTTCGCGCCAATTCGGCCATGCTCATACGACCGTCATCTTGAAGCAGCTGAATAACGCGATGATCGGTGGAATCAAGTTCAAGCGGCGAATTCGATGGCATATAGGCGAGATTACCGATCATTGAATTCCGCGCGGCCCTACACGCCGTGGATCATGTCTTCCGGGATGCCGTCATCACAGATTGAATGGAGTCATGAGCCTAACTGCTACCGAGTTTTTCGCCGCCAAGCTGCAATTCGAAACCGATCCCGCTGATCTCGCTGCGGACCGCGCCTCGGGTGTGGCTCCGCTGGTCATCGACGTTCGATCGGCTGCGGCGTGGGCGCAGGGCCATATCCCCGGCGCGCTGCATATCCCCACAGCAGAGCTGCATGAGAGGCAGGCCGAGCTGCCAGCAGACAGGAGCCGCGCCGTCGTCGTGTATTGCTGGGGACCGGGTTGCAACGGCAGCACCCGGGCCGCGCTCACTCTGGCCTCGCTGGGGTATACGGCCGTCAAAGAACTGATCGGTGGCCTCGAATACTGGGCACGAGAAGGGTTCCTGGTGGAAAGCGACGCCGGTCGCCACCGCCAGGAACCCGACCCATTAACTGCTCCAGTTCACTGAGCCTGGAGGATCAGTACGCAGCCGACTGGCCGCCGTCGATCGGAATGATGGCGCTGTTGATGTAGCTGGCCTCATCGGAGAGCAGGAACGCGGCCACTGCGGCGACCTCTTCGGCCTCGCCGTAGCGCTTGGTGGGGTTGGCCTGGATGAACTGCTCGGCTGCCGCGCGAGGGTTCTCGGCGTCGAGCTGCTTCATGGAACCTTCGACCATCGCGGTCCAGATCGCGCCGGGGGCGATGGCGTTAACCGTGATCCCGTACTTGCCGTATTCGGTGCCGGAGTTCCGAGTCAGTCCGACCACACCGTGCTTGGCGGCCGCGTAGCCGGACTGGTTCCCGACGCCGCGGATGCCTCCCACCGATGCGGAGTTCACCACGTGGCCGTTGCCCTGGGCGCGCATCACCTTCAGCACTCCGGAGAGGCCGAGGAATACGCCGCGCAGGTTCACTGCGACCACTTTGTCGAACTCAGCAACACCGAAGTTCTCGGTCAGGTTCTGCTTGCCTTCGATACCGGCGTTGTTGAAGAAGCCGTCGATCGTGGTGAACTCGTTGACCGTCTTGGTAATGAAGCTGTCGACCTGCTCCTCATCCGTGACGTCGGCGGTAATGATGAGGACCTGCGCCTCGGGATTGGCCTCCAGCACCGCGCGCTTGGTCTCCTCGAGTCCTTCGGGTGAGAGGTCCACCAGGCTCAGCTTTGCCCCTTCGGAGGCCACTCGGATCGCCGTCGCGCGGCCAAGTCCGGAGCCGCCACCGGTGATCAGTACTGTCTTGCCATCGAATCGTGTAGTCAATTCACTCGCCTCTTTCGCTATGGGATATATATCTTTCAAACTTGAAATACCGGTGTTCTATTCCCGTCTGTAGGGTGGAGCCAGGCCCCAACCCGAGAGGTTTGTCCCATGACTGTGCACTCCGAAACCACCATCTCCACCCCGCTGAGCAGCATCGATTCTGCAGTGACGGGGGCGCAGCGAATCTTCCGGACCGGTCGGACGAAACCACTGCAGTGGCGTCGTGAGCAGCTCGAAGCCCTCCTGCTCATGCTCGAGGAGCGCGCCACAGATATTCACGCCGCCATGGATGCAGATCTGGGCAAGAACGACGTCGACAGTCACCTCACCGAGGTCCTTGCAGTGAAGTCTGAGCTCAAGCACACGCTGAAGAACCTCGACCGATGGACCAAGGATCGCCGCGCTGGTGTGCCGTTCGTCGTGGGGACCGCTCGAGCGCATGTGCAGCGTCAGCCACTGGGAACCGTGCTGATCATCGGCCCCTGGAACTATCCGTTCCACTTGCTGCTGATGCCACTGATCGGGGCATTGGCTGCAGGGAACACCGTAGTGCTCAAGCCCAGCGAATTGGCTCCCACCGTGTCCCGCCGAGTAGCCGAGATGATTCCTGAGTACCTCGACGGGGAGGCAATCCGCGTCGTGGAGGGCGGAGTGGAGGAGACTACTCGACTCCTGGAGCACCCCTTCGACCACATCTTCTACACCGGCAACGGCGCGGTCGGTTCGATCGTGATGGCTGCCGCGGCAAAGCACCTGACTCCGGTGACGCTGGAGCTGGGCGGCAAATCACCGGTGTGGATCGATTCCTCCGCAGACCTGACACAGACCGCCGAGTCCCTGGTGTGGGGCAAATTCAGCAACTGCGGGCAGACCTGTGTGGCTCCGGACTATGTGCTCACCCCTCCCCATCTGGCCGAACCTCTCGCAGCCGAGATTGCACGGGTGACCATCCAGGCCTTCGGGAAGAATCCACGCACGGCGAAGAACTACGGCCGGATCATCAACGAACGCCATGCCGAGCGGCTCGCCGGCCTGCTGGGCTCAGGCAGCCCGGTGATGGGCGGCACCGCAGAGGTCTCAGCCAGATACGTGGCCCCCACGGTGCTGCTCGAGGTGGACCCGGATTCGGCCATCATGCAGGAGGAGATCTTCGGACCGATCCTGCCGATTCTCACCGTCGCCGACCATCATGAGGCGATCGACTTCATCAATGCCCGGCCCAAGCCGCTCGCTCTCTACGCCTTCACCGAGGACGCGCAAGTGCGTGAGGACTTCCAGGAACATACGTCCTCAGGGGGTCTGACCTTCAACACGGTGATGACCCAGCTGGCTGTCTCCACCCTGCCCTTCGGCGGCGTAGGCGGCAGCGGCATGGGGCGCTATCACGGGGAGTACAGCATCAAGACCTTCAGCCACGAGCGCGCCGTGCTGCGCAAGGTGGGGAGCTTCGACCCCACACGCGCAGCGAAAGCCCCAGTCTCCTGGGGCATGCGCCGCCTCCTGTTGAAGGGGTGATTCAGAGGGGGTAGTGCCCCGGACTCAGCCGTGGCGGTAGGTCGGCAGCACGGCGTTGGAGGTCACGATGACCTTCCCCAGCGGCATCAGTGAAACTGGAATCAGCTTCAGGTTCGCGATGCCCAGCGGGATACCGATGATGCTCATGAACATCGGGATGGCAGTGAGCACGTGGCCGATGGCGATCCAGATACCTGCCACCAGGATCCAGATCACGTTGCCCACGCTGGTGAAGAGTCCCGTGCCCCGAGGGCTCCGGTCAACGATGGTGCGACCGAATGGCCACAGCGCGTAGAGACCGATCCGGAAGGATGCGATCCCGAAGGGGATCGTGATGATCAGCAGGCAGCAGATGATGCCAGCGAGGAAATAGCCCAGCGCGAGCCAAAGTCCGCCGAAGACCAGCCAGATGACATTGAGGATCGTAGAGATCATGGAATTCATCCCTCTATTCAATCTCATGCAGCCGGTGGCTCAGAAGGGCAGCGGCCCATAGTCGGGCCGCACAATCAGCAGTCCGACCACGCGAAGCTGCTCATCGGCTGCCACTCGACCCAGATACTTCCCTGCCTCACAGCGCAGCGTTGTCTGCCCGATCAGCACGCCCATCGATTCGTCCTGGGGATCGAGTACCTCACCATCGGGCATCTCCGCGCGGGTGTCCTGCATCGATTCGAGGGAACCGACTTCCGCCAGAACACCCGCCCAGGTCTCGGCGATGAGTGAGGCAGGCAGCTCTTCCTTGGTCTGCGGATGCATCAGCTCCTGAAGCTTGTCCTGCTCGCCCGCCGCGATGAGCGTAAAGACATGCTCGGTGAGCTCATGCATCTGCTTGGCTGAGCGCTTGACCACCGGATCACCGGTGGTGGGATTGGTCGCCTCGCCGAACCGTTTGAAAGCCGCCTGCCTACTCATCCCCATCACTTCTCCGATCTCTGCCCAGGTGCGCCCCTCCGCCCGCGCTTGTGCCACGCTGGCCTGGAGTTTGGTCCGTGCTGATTCGATTGCGCGTTGCGCCTCTATGATTTGTTCCATAGCGGCAGTCAACCATCAGTTGACGGACGTGTCAACGGTTAGTTGACGGCAATCCCGAAGGTGATCCCAGCTTAAGGACGACGCTTGCCCCGTCCCCGCAGGACCGCGAGCACGATTCCGGCAAAGAGGGCCAGGATCACGATCCCTGCCACGACCGAGACGCCCACTGGTAGGCCGGAATCGGTCTCGGCTGTGGCCTCAGCGTCAGCTGCGGGGTCCGCGGTGGAATCCTCGGCCGCAGGCTCATCCCCGTTGCTCTCGGCGGCGCCGTCGTCCTCGGTTGCCTGTGGCTGCGCTGACTCAGACCCTGTCTCAGCCTCTGCCTGTGGAGTCGGCTCAGCTTCCGCTACCCCGAAGTCGAAGGACTGCTCCTCGGCATGACCGTCGGAGTAGACCACGCGATAGGCCACGGTGTACTCGCCACCGGGCAGCTCCTCGGGAAGCTCCGTGGACATGGTGGCGCCGTCGATCTCGGTCTCGCCCTCGAAGTTCTCACCTTCGGCGTCGCTGATCTGGATGACGTTGGTGATGGACTCACCATCGGTCAGGCCCTCGCCGGAGAACTCGAGAGTCACCTCCTCTGGGCTCTGTTCGAGCACTTCACCGGCCTCCGGGGAGGAGGCGATGAGTGAATCGTGAGCCCAGGCTGGGGCCGCGAGGGTGGTGACCGCGAGCCCGAATGCTGCGGTGGCGGAGAGTGCGGTGATGCGACCGGCACGCTGAGCGGCGGTCTTAGATGTGCGTGATGTCATGGGGTGCTTTCGTTCGCGAAATGACTGGTCCCACGACTGAGCCGGTGGAACCACTGTGGACTTCTCAGCTCGCGAGTACGGGCGGACCGCGCAGAGTCTGCGCCCCGGCACCAGTCCAGAGGTCCCTGAGAATGACGGTGTCGAAAGAATCGTGCGCCATGATGGCTCGCGGCCCTGTCAGGGAGACCGGACGCAGGAACAAAATGAAAGCCGGGCGCAGGAACATCAGGCTCCCCAGCGCGTGGAGCAGGACCTCGCCGCGGCGAATGACCGCGAAGGTGAAGACCGCCGCCAGCACGTGGGCAAGGATCATCGGCGCATCCGGCAGCACCTGCGCGACGGTCCCAGTGTGGGCAGTGGTTGTGACAGTGAGTGCGTGGTCATGAACCCCGCGGCCAGTGCCAACAGAGTCGACGACGACGCCGGAGGCCGCGCCACTCGCCGGGAACAGCGCGAAGAGTCCGTGGAGCACCACCTGGCTGAATCCCACCGCAGCTCCGAGCCGTATCCGGCTCAGCCGCACCGAAGACAGTGCGGAACAGACGGGCAGGGAGATCGCGAGCGCCAGAACCAGCACGATCCAATGCGGGCCGTGGTGCCCGGCGGCGGAGTGTGAGATCGCTGCCGAGCCGATGGCTAGCGTGGCGGCAAGGAGTCCGCGTGTGATGCGCGCCGGGCCAGTCACGGGACGTGCGGAGGGATTGAAGTCAACGGCATTGACCACAGAAACCCCTCCCCTCGGCTGATGCGAGCGAGTCTACTACAGCGTGTAGAAATCAAGCTTGGCGCCGGGCACCCGATCGGAGTGGCTCCACCGCACCCATGTTCCCGCGCGCATAATGACGCTATGACAACCCCCAGCGCGAGGCCCCCGCGGAGGCCCCTCTCGCAGAAACTTCTCCGCCTGCTCGGCTGGTCGGCCTTCGTCGTCCTCGGTTCGGCCGGCTCCTGGTTCATCTGGATGGGATGGGACCAGACCTACTGGGTGGACTCCACGACTGGACTTGAACACGGCCCCTACCGTATCTGGCAGGTGATCGCCTGCGGCATCAACCTGTTGGCGGTCGCCGTCTGGACCTCCCGGGGACGCTATTGGCCCACGGTGCTCCTGCTGCCGCCGTCGTTCACCGCGGCCTGGAGCGTGACTGCCAGCGAGGACATCACCGGCCTGTGGATGGTGGGCGCCATCATGGTCGGCTTCGGAAGCACACTGGGCACGCTGATCGTTCTCGGGATCACCAGATTCGGGCTCAAGAAGCCCGCAGAGACCCCGCTCTAATCATCTATTGGGCGTTTCTCGGCGGTATGCCGCAGGAATCGCTCGCGAGAACGCCTCAAAACGCCCAATAGATGGCTCGATGCTGGGATCAGCGGTCCAGCGTGGTGGCCAGCGGCTTCTCCTCCACGAAGAGCAGCATCACGGTGGCGATGAGCGCGAGCGGCACCATCCACAGGAACAGCGGCACGAGCGCCTCGTTATAGGACTCGACCACCACGGTGTAGATGGAGTCAGGCAGTGAGCGCACCACCTCTGGGGTCAGCGAGTTCGCGCCCACTCCACCGGCGGCACCTGCTGGCAGGCGTTCGGTGAGCATGTCGGTCAGACGCGCGGCGAAGAGCGAACCCACCACTGCCGAGCCGAGCGTGGCGCCCACCTGGCGGAAGTAGTTCTGCCCCGCAGTTGCAGTGCCGACGAAGCGCAGCGCGAAGGAGTTCTGCGCGACCAGTGTCAGCAGCTGCATGGTGCAGCCCAGGCCCAGTCCGAGAACACCCAGGTAGAGGCATTCGAGGATGACCGGGGAATCGGCGCTGACCGTGGAGAGCAGGCCGAGGCCGAGTGCGGTGATCATGGTGCCCACCACCATGACCTTCTTATAGCGCCCGGTCTTGCTGACCTTACGTCCCACCACGATCGAGGCCACCAGGAGTGTCCCCATCATCGGGATCATCAACAGACCCGCCTGAGCCGGGCTGTACCCGGTGACCATCTGCAGGTAGGTGGGCATGTAGCCCAGTGCGCCGAACATGGCGACACCGGTGATGAGTCCAGCCACCATGGTGAGCACAAAGTTGCGGCTGCGGAAGAGCATGAGCGGCAGGATCGGCTCTGGTGTGCGGGATTCAACCCAGACGAACAGGGCTCCACAGACGATCGCGACGGCAATGAGGCCCAGGATCAATGGTGAGGTCCAGGCGTATTCGCCACCGCCCCAGGTCGCGACCAGCACAAAGGCCGCGGTGGCGGCACCCAGCAGTGCCATGCCCCAGACGTCGATCCGTCCGTGGTTCTCCTTCGGCCGTGCCGGCAGCTTCAGCAGCAGGACGATCCCGGTCAGTGCCAGCACGCCCAGCGGAACGTTCATCCACAGCGTCCAGCGCCAGCCGGGGCCATCGGTGAGCCAACCGCCCAAGAGTGGACCAGCCACTGAGGAGAAGGCGAACACGCCGCCCATGACGCCCATATAGCGGCCACGTTCACGGGCAGGGACGACGTCGGCGATCGTGGCTTGGGAGAGGATCATCAACCCGCCGCCACCGATGCCTTGGATCACGCGGGCTCCGACCAGCTGTCCCATGCTGTCTGCCGCGCCACCCATCCCGGAGCCGATGACGAAGGCGAGGATCGCGAAGATGAAGAGCGGCTTGCGGCCGAACATATCGCCGAGCTTGCCGTAGACCGGCATCATCACGGTGGAGGCGAGGATGAAAGCGGTGATCACCCAGGCCATGTGCTCCACGCCGTCGAGCTCACCCACGATGGTGGGCAGCGCAGTGGCCAGGACGGTCTGGCCCAGCGAGGCCATCAGCATCGCGAGGATCAGCGCACTGAAGATCAGACCCAGATGTCCGGTCTGCGGATCCGCGGGGGGCGCGGACGCTGGTGTGGACTCGGGCGCACTGGAAGTCTGCGCGGACTCTTCGGCACTCTGCGAGGGAGCAAGCTTCGGCATTGAGGAAGTTTCGGGGCTGGTCATCGGGTGTTCTCCACGACTTTTCTGAACAGGGTGATGGATTCATTGAGGAACGGATCGAGGCTCTCGGCCTCGGACTCGTGATAGCGCGAGAACGCGAACTTGGTGATGCCACCGGCGAGCGCCAGGAGGGCTTCGAAGCCCTGACCTCCACCGCCTCCGGGAAGGTTCAATCCGCCACTGTCAGCTTCGGCACGGACAGCACCGTTGACCAGCTGCTCCACGGTGGCGAGCAGCTCTGCCAGCCGCGCCCGCAGCTGCGGGTACTCGGCGATGATCTGACGTCGCCGCGCGGCAGTCTCCTCCGGCAGACAGGTTCGCACCACCGCGACGAAGAGATGAACGACGCGGGTGAGTTCGTCCTCGGAGGAGGCATGGAAGCGTTCGACGGCGGCCGTGTCCAGTTCCGCAGATCGGGTGCCCAGGACGGCGTCTTCCTTGACCGGAAAGTAGTTGAAGAAGGTGCGCCGGGAGACACCCGCACGCGTTGAGATCTCATCCACGGTGACAGATCCGGGCCCACTCGTGTGGGCGAGGTCAAAGGCCGCCTGATGGATGCCATTCCAGGTCTCGCGCTGGTTGCGTTCGCGTTGGCTGAGGTTTTCTTGCACCAGTGCATCTTATGCACTCAGGAAAGATTGCACAAGTGCACGTTTACGATCCCCGAGGAGTTCACCCCTGGGGCTGACGTTTCAGCAGCGATCCTTCGAAAGAATGAGTCAATGATCGAATCACTGACACTCGCCACCAACCTCGCCGCCACGATGGGCGAAGACAACTGGATCAGCAACCTGCAGACCTGGACCCAGGACCTGCCCACCGCACTGCAGTGGCTGGGCGTCATCCTGGTCTCGGCCATCCCCTTCGTGGAGTCCTACTTCGGAGCACCTATCGGAATCCTTGCCGGGCTGCACCCGGTGATCGCGGTGGCGGCCGCCGTCGTGGGCAACATGCTCTCGCTCATCCTGGTGGTCTATGTGGCCCATTGGGTGCGCACGGCGATCCTGCATAAGCGTCCGCAGCAGATGGACCCGGAGAAGTCCACCAAGCGCGAGAAGGTGCGGCGGATCTTTGATCGCTTCGGCGTTCCCGGAGTCTCCCTCCTGGGACCACTGGCCCTGCCGAGCCAGTTCACCGCCCCGCTGATGGTCTCCTTCGGAGCTTCGCGTCACGCCGTCATGTTCTGGATGCTGATCTCAGTCATCGTCTGGGGCGTCGGGTTCGGACTTCTGGCCGTCTGGGGCCTCAGCCTGGTCGGCTAGCAGCTAGCGCTGCTCGTCATCCTTGGGGTAGCGCTGCAGCTCGCGGGATCCCTGGGTGAGGTTCTTCAGCTCCACGCTGTCATCGAAATTGGCGCCGATCGCGCCGGCGAAGGTGCCCAGGGAGGCGGAGAGCCAGGCGATCTCCACGTAGTTCATGAAACTCGTCTCCTCGCCCAGGATGTCCGCCATGAATCCAGGCTCGATCAGCAGCAGGCCCACCGCCAGAATCGAGACGAAGAGCAGGACGTAGAGCACAGTCACGCTGGAAAGCAGGCTGACCACGGTGGAGGTGTTGTACATGAATGCCTCCCGCGCGCCGCCCACGGCCGCGGAACGGTCCCAGAAGCGGTTGCTGATGATCAACCAGGCGCTGACTATGCAGATGGCCGCTACGGAGACGACCGCCAACCGCCACATGGGCAGGAAGCTCGCCATCTCCCAGATGGTGGTGAAGAAGATGCCGAAGGCGCCGGTGGCGGCTGCAGCGGCGAAGACCCCTGAGAGTTTCGGCAGCGACCAGAATGGCTCGTTAGCCGCCACCATGCCCAAGGTCATCCAGAGCCGACCAGGAAACAGCAGTCCCGGAGAGATGAAGAAGGTGTCGTCACCCTTCTGCGGCTCCACATGGGCGTAGTACCCGCCATAGGCGCGGGCCTCATCCACCGATTCATGCACCATCGCGGTGACCACGCGGTGCAGCTCGCGGCGGAGCGAGTGCAGGATGAATGCCGGGCCCAGCGCGGGCAGCGAGATGATGGCGAGCCGGTCCGAGAAGTGCAGCTCCGCAGTTTTGGGCCGCTCTCCCGCCATCCTGGGAACCTCGGTGACGATGACCGTCATATCCGAATCAGACTCGCGGGCCCAGCGCTTCACCTCGTCGAGGTCGATCGTGGCGTCCTCGCGCAGCGGGATCAGCACTTGTTCATGCGTGACCTCGGCACCACGTGCCCATCCCGAATTCCGGCCCTTTTCGGGTTTCTGGAACATCTTGCGCACGAGCAGCGAGGTGCGGCCTGGATCGGAATAGAGCGCTATCGTCTGACCCTGTTCAGGGAGACTGGTCTCGCTGATCTGGTCGACCTGGCCTTGGTTCTGCGTATCCTGCTGACCGGGTGCTGTCCCGTCAGCGGCCTCCTCGTCGGTGCTCTCGTGCGTTTCCTGCGATGCCATCTCTCCACAGTACCGTTTTCCCCCGAAGCAGTGTCGCTTCCCGTGGGCTGGCACACACTGCTTCGGGGGTCGGTGTTGATCTCATGCTGAGGCGGCTGGGTGCTCAGGAGTCGCTGAGCATGTCCAAGACGAGGGGCTTGACCTGAGTGCCATAGAGTTCGACGGCGCTGAGCATATGCTCGTGCGCCAGGCTCCCGTTTCCGTACTTCATGCCGAAGCGGGTATTGCCCAGCAGCTTCTCGGTCCGCACGATCTTCTTCGCCACCGTCTCCGGGGAACCGACATAGAGGGCTCCCTGGTGCACCTCCTGCTCGAACTGCGCCCGGCTCGGGTGGCCGTTGCCCCATCCGCGCTCGCGGCCCAGCTTTGCCATGGACTCGGCCCACGAAGGGTAGAAGACATCGAGCGCTTCGGCATCGGTGGGAGCAACGAATCCATGGGAGTGCACGGCGATCCGGCGGTTCCCGGTGTGTCCGAACTCGTCAAGTGCCTTCTGGTAGAGCTGCGCCAGGGGACGGAAACGCTCAGGAGCGCCGCCGATGATCGCGAGTTCAAGTCCGACTCCGTAGCGGGCTGCGCGCACCACCGAGTTCGGAGTGCCGCCCACGGCGATCCAGGTGGGGAGGCCATGTTCGTGATCGGTCTTGGGGTAGATCTCCTGGTTCTGCAGGCGCCCACGGGTCTTGCCCTGCCAGCTCACAGCTTCTTCGCTGCGCAGACGGGTGAAGAGATCGACCTTTTCCTCGAAGAGCTGCTCATAGTCGGAGAGGTCGTAGCCGAAGAGCGGGTAGGACTCAATGAAGGAACCGCGACCGAGGGAGACTTCGGCGCGACCATTGGTGAGCCCATCGATCGTGGCAAAGCGCTGGTAGACGCGCACCGGGTCATCGGAGGACAGCACGGTCACAGCGGAGGTGAGCTTGATCCGCTCGGTGACTGCACCGATCGCGGAGAGCACCACATCAGGGGCCGAGATGGCGTAGTCCGGGCGGTGGTGCTCACCGATGCCGATCACGTCCACCCCGGAGGCGTCTGCCATCTTGGCCTCGGCGAGGACATTGCGCAGCACCTGCGGCTGCGGGACATCCTGCTCGCCGTCGAGCGTCTTGGTGACGTCTCCGAAAGTGTGCATGCCGAGTTCAAACTGGTCACTGTAGCGTTCTGTGCTGATGGTCATGCGCGGTGCAACACCATTCATTCCGACTCCATTCCTCAAAATTTGAAACAGTTTAGCGGAACCGCGGATCACTCAGCGCATGCGCGCGGCAGCCCGACGGACAGCCTGAGTAAGCCGATCCATCACCGCGATCGTGCTGGACCAGTGCTGCCAGTACAGCGTGGTCTCCTGTGGGCCGATGGGCTCCAGGATCGTCAGGTCCGGATGCGTTCCCTCCATCACCCCGGCCGGCATCATGCCCTCGGGGATCATCCCCCACCCCAGGCCGAATCCCACGGCAGCGTTATACGCCTCTACAGAGGGCACCATATGCGTGGTCGGCGTCCCGGAGACGCCCAATCGGCGCAGACCACCGCGCTGCAGCGAGTCGCGAATGCCGTACTCCACCAGTGGCACCCGTTCCCAGTCGATCACCCCGTCCGCCGAGCGATGCCGATCCAGCAGCTCGGTGCTCGCCACGGGCCAGTAGCGCATCGTGCCCAGGGCGGTGGCCCGACATCCGGAGACCGGCGAGGGGTTCTCGCTGACCGCCGCGGCTACCGTGCCATTGCGCAGCAGCTCGTGCGTATGCTCCTGATCCTCGGCATAGAAGTGGAGCTCGACATCGTCCCAGGTGGCAGCCTCCTGCAGGACACGGATGAACCAGCTGGCCAGGGAGTCGGCATTGACCGCCACGGCGAGCGTCACAGTAGGTGCCGCCTGACCTGGGAAGCGGTGGAATCCGAGGCTGCGCCGCGCCTCGTCCTCCAGCGTGATGGTCTGCCGCGCGATGCGCAGCAGCTCAGCACCTGACTCCGTGGGCAGCACCGGGATCGTGCGGGTCACCAAGACATGACCCACTTCGCGTTCAAGCGCTTTGATCCGCTGGGAGAACGCGGAGCCGGAGACTTGGAGCAGCGCCGCACCCGCGTCGAATGTGCCCTCATCAACGGCCACGACGAATGCGCGCAGATGGTCTGTGTTCATACTGGACAGCCTACGCTCAAATCTGAAGCATTGCTTCAGATACTGAAGGATACTGAGCTGGTATGGATTCGTGGCAGCGCCCAAGATGGACTCATGACCATCTTTTTCACCGGACTCCTGACCTGCCTGGCCCTCATCGTCGCAATCGGCCCGCAGAGTGCCTGGCTGCTGCGCCAGGGTCTGCGGCGTGATCGCGTCCTGCTCGCGGTGAGCTGCTGCGTCTTCGGTGACATTGCACTGATCGCCCTGGGCACCGCAGGAGTGGGAGCCGTGCTCGATCACGCCCCCTGGCTCATGGAAGTCCTGCGCTGGATGGGCGTCGCCTACCTGACCTGGTTCGCCTACCGCTCATTCCGCACTGCTCACCGCGCAGGCCAGGCCCTGAAGCCGGGTGTCCACGTCGAGCTCTCCAGCCAAGCCACCGACGACGACGCACACTCCCCCACCGGATCCGGCGGCAGCGTGATGGTCGGGCAGAAGGTTCAGGTCACCAAGATCTCCTCCATCGCAGCGACCGGACTGAGTGTCTCGATCCTCAATCCCCACGCCTGGGTGGACACCATGGTGGTGCTGGGAACGATGGCCAACACCTTCGGGGATGAGCGCTGGCTCTTTGCGGCGGGAGCGGTCATCGCCTCAGCGGTCTGGTTCACCTCACTGGCCCTCGGTGGCGCGGTCTTGTCCAAGTGGCTCAACCGTCCACGCACCTGGCAGGTCCTCGACATCGTGGTCGGCACGATCATGCTCGTCGTCGCCGGACTGCTGGCCTTCAGCGGCTTCTAGAGCAGCAGGGACGTCCTTCTAGGGCAACGGTGAATCAGCTGTGACGGCGCAGCACCGATTGCGCCGCGTGGAAGCCGGCCATGCCGTGGGCCCCGCCCCCGGGTGGGGTGGCCGCCGAACAGAGGTAGACCTCCGCGCCGAGCGCCGTTCCCGACTGCGTCTCGGGCATCCCGGGGGCTTCATCTCCGGCATGGGGCACCCTATAGGGATCTGCACGCAGGGCCGGGCGGGCTAGGAACTGCCGGATCGTGGGTGCACCGGCGCTGATCGAGCCGTCCACCATATTGGGGTTCCAGTCCTGGAGATCCGCTGGACTCCAGAGCCGTCGCGCCAGGACTCCGCGGCCGAATCCCGGCGCCTGGGCCTCGATCTCGGCTTCGATCATGGCCGCCGCCCGAGTGACTGCCGGCCCGGAGAGTCCTCCAGGAACATGGGCATAAGCCCAGGCCACGGTGCGCTCATCGGGGGTCCTGGAAGGATCTGCGACGCTGGGCTGAGCAAGGAGCACGTAGGGGCGGCCCGGCAGTCTGCCGCGCACGGCGCCGGCCTCAGAGGCGGCCATCTGACCTGCGCCGCCGCCCAGATGCACCGTACCTGCCTTGCCGAGCTGCTCGTGGCGCCACGGAATAGGGCCTTCGAGCAGATAGTCGATCTTCACGATCCCGGTGCCATAGTTCCAGCGGTTCAGCGCGCGGGAGTATCCCCGTGGCAGCCGGAGCCCCCCGAAAGTGCGCAGCTGTGCGGGGGTGATATCAAGCAGCACCGCGTCGAAACCGGCGGCGCTCCGGCTGGCGTCACGCAGGTCATCGAGTCCCGAGATCCTGCGCCCGGTGACCACCGTGCCGCCGTGGGCCTCGAGCTCAGCGACCAGCGCGCGGACGACTTCACCGGACCCACCGCGTGCCACCGGCCAGCCATTGGCCTGAGCCGCAGCACCGAGCAGCAATCCAAAGGCAGAGGTCAGGGGTGCGCGCAGGTCCGTGGTCGCGTGGGCGGCGACTCCCGCGAAAAGCGCCTTGGCCGGCTCTTCAGCAAAGATCTGCTGCAACCATGTGCTTGGCCAGGCACCGCGGCCTCCGATGCTCAGCAGTGCCTGCATTCGTTGGATGGCCGAGTCTGACTGCAGGTTGCTCAGCGGCGCGGTCACCGGGGTCAGCCCGGCCCGAAGCACCCGCTCCCAATCGCGGACCACGGGCGCAAAGAGTCGCGTCCAGGCAGCACCATCGCGGCCCAGACCCGCAGCTGTGGCGCTGACCGAGTCATGGAGCAGGGCCGGCGGTGCGCCGTCGTCGAGCCCATGTGCGGCCGGTATCTCCGGGCTCACATACTCCAGTCCGTGGCGCTGGACACCGGGCACCGGGGGTGGCCCGAAGGGGAAGACGCTGGCGCCCAGGTCACTGATGACGCCCTCCCCGTTCCACTGGGAGCGCCCGCGCTCATCGCGGAAAAGCTCAGCAGAGCGCATGGCACCACCGGGGACAGCGTTGGCCTCATAGACGGTGACCTCCCACCCCGCCTGAGCCAGCAGGGCGGCGGCGGTCAGGCCATTGGGCCCGGACCCGACGACGGCGGCGCGGCGGCTCATGGTGTCCAACTCATCACTGGGGGCCTCTCAACTGGGCGACGAGGGCGGCGATATTTCGGATGAAGACGACCATCCAGGAGAACAGCACGGCAGCGCCGATCAACTCCAGCGAAGTGAGGTTGTAATACCCGATGGGCTCCCATAGGGCTGCCGCCCCGATCACCGCGGCGGCGGAGAGGTAGCTGATCAGGTAGAAGGTCCGCGGGAACCCGGGCAGCAGGTAGGGAATGCCGATCAGCAGCACCAGGAAGGAGAGCCCGAAGACTGCCGTGAAGAGCACGTGGATGTCATGGTGCAGGCTGATCGGCACCATCCCGACTCCCGCCAGCGCAATGCCCATACCGATCATGACCGTACGGATCATGCGGATATGGGGACGCGAGACATGCATGCTCAGGTGTCCGCGGAGCCGTGAGACGGCCGGGAGCCTACCGTCCTCACGACGCCTGCCTGCCTGGCGTCGCTCGAGCTCATCAGCCTTGACAGTCGTGATGTGGGCCGACCAGATTTCCAGGTCTCTGGTGATGAAGGCCGTCAGCGTGGTGATGATGGCTCCGGATACGACCAGCGTGGTGTTGAAGGTCCAGAACGAGGTCAATCCCGCCTGACCTGTCCCCAGCTCGGAGAACATCACGTGCCACCAGAACGGGTTCTCCGCGAAGATCATCGAGACCAGCACCCCGGATGCCATGAACAGGGCAAGCAGCGTCGAGAGCGTGAAGGCGTTGATCCGGGCTCCGGAGTTGAAGCTGAAGTAGCCGGAGATCCCACCCACGATCGCGAGCAGGACAGCGCCAGCGATGTAGTCAACGGTCAGCCCGATGAAGGCTTCCTGGAAGACGCGGAACAACCCGAGGGAGACCATGACCGCGATCGAGGCGTGGACCACGAGCAGGGCCACGGTGTCCATGATCTGACGTATTCGCGGCCGTTCGCCGAGCCAGATATTCGCCAGCCGGGTGTTCAGCGAGAAGCCCAGCAGGAAGGCCAGTCCGGCGGTCACACCTCCGACGATGGAGCCATACACCTGGATGGAATCATCACCGGCAAGTGGGGGCCGATGACCGTTGAAGACGATGAACCCCAGCGCGAGTCCGATGAGCGCACCACCGATGGCACACCAGATGGCGCGGGACTCGATGAGGACCTGCAGCTTCGCCTGCGTCTCAGCCTGGGAACGGGTGACCTCAACCGGATGTGACGCTTCCTCCACCGCGGCCTGGGCGGCGAGCTGCCGGGCCTTGCCGTGGGAGGAGGGGGACTTGATCACCTGATAAGCCTTACCCTCGGGGGACATTCGCGCAAGCTGGGGAGGTGAACTCCCAGCCAACGGACCTCGCACGCTCTGGCTGAAGTCCTACACTTCCGAACATGAGCTCATCGCACACGACGCCCAAGAATTCCCGCGGCCCACAGAAGCCCCCAGAACAGGTTGAGGGCGGTCAACATGTCGTCGCTTTCACCGCCAGGGTCCAGGCTCCCGCGCGGGAGATCTTCGCGTTGGTCGCCGATCCCCACCGGCATCATGAGTTTGACGGATCCGGCACGGTGCAGTCCCGCGCCGTGGGTCCGCACCGGCTTCGGCGCGGAGACCGCTTCAGCGTCCACATGAAGGTCTTCGGGGTGCCTTACAGGCTGCCGCTGCGGGTATCGGCAGCGGAACCGCCCGCGGAGGGGCAACCCGGGATCCTGGAATGGGTCCAGCCCACCGGTCACCGATGGCGCTGGGCGCTGGAACCTGTCACGGATGATCCAGGACACACCCAGGTCACCGAGGCCTATGACGCGCGTTCCCAGAACAGGGTGCTCCGCCGCGTCCTGGCCTTGACCCAGGTGTACTCGCGGAACGGACGAGCGATTCAGGCTTCGTTGGGCAGGCTCCAGGAACTCTTCGATCATGGCTCTGGTCAGCGGTCTGCCCAGTCTGCGGACAGACCCTAGGTCGAAGATGGTCATGCACTAGCATTGGCCGCACACCAGCCCCCACCGCCGCGAGAGCGCGGATACCGGTGGAGAGCTATGACATATGGAAAGGAGATGCATGTTCGATGTTGATACCGACCGGACCCTCGTGGCCGCAGCGGACCTGGTGAATACCACCGCCGGTCTGCGCAGCGCCACGCCCAGTCCGGACCAGCTCACCACGGTGGCTGCGCTCAAGGAGTACGTGAGCCAACGTGATGAGGAAATGCACTGGATGCCTTCGGGAGCTGATCGAGCTCAGTTGGACGGCGTGCATGTACTGCGTGCGAAGGTCCAGCAGATCTGGGGCGAGTCACCGATCGAGGCCGAGGCACCTGTGACGCTGCTCAATGAGCTACTCAGCGGCGTGGGCCTGAAGGTAGGCCGCGGATCCGATGGAGAATACCGGGCGGAACCAGTGCCGGCATCTGCTGATCTGGCTGACGTGATGACAGCGAGTGTGGCGACAGCCATTCAGCATCTGGTGGTCCGGGATGAAACTGCGCGAATGCGGACGTGCAAGGGTGAGGGCTGCGACGCGGTCATCATCGACCTGACCCGCAATCGCTCTCGACTGTTCTGCGACTATGGCAACTGCGCCAATCGCGCCCACGTCAGGGCCTACCGTGCGCGGCAGGCAGCACAGAAAAACGCGCCTTCGGCAGCTTCGGCTCAGCGGCTTGCGGCCAATGCATCCAATCCGGAAACGCTGACGAATCCACGTCTGGCGAAACCCAGCGCGGCGGAGAAGGCGGCCCAGATTCAGCAGCCCACTTCGCAATCGGCCACAGCGGCCAAGGAATTCCGGGAACGGATGCGCGATGAGTTGATGGAGAAGCGGGAGAAGAAGGCCCGCAAGAAGTCGAAGAAGGACAAGAAGAAGAAGAAATAGCCGCAGGACTGAGGGACCGTCACGGAAACAGGAGGCTGTGACGTGCCTAGCAGTTCAGGCAAGCAGAAATAGAGCCGCCCGGCACCAGAGCAACTGCTTCTGGTGCCGGGCGGCTCTATTCTTCTGTGATCAGTGTGGAATAGCGGCGCGGTCAGCGACTGTCGTCGCGGCGGCCATAGGTCGGCTCGTCGCCACCTTCAGGCTCTCCGGCGTCCCGACGCGCCTGAGCTGCTTCCTCGGCCTTCTTGCGACGCGCTTCTTCCCGGCGCTTCGCCACCTGTTGGCGGTAGAGCTCCTCGGAGTTTCGATTGACGCCGGAACCCTCGGAGAGGTGCTCGGGGTTATCCCGCGACGCGAGGTGGAGCATGGAGATGACCAGCAGAGTTGCAATGAATCCGATGCCGAAGGCGATCAGCCCCAAGTCGACCCGAGCGACGTTATCGGTGCCGCCGGAGGCGGTGATGATCGTGACGAATCCCGCCAGAAAACCCATGGCGAAGGAGAAGATCAGCGGAGCTTTGACCGTCTCGAATCGAGATCGGCGCCCCTTATCGTCTTCAGCCACTGGGAGTTCCTCATTCCTGAGTATCGGGTTCTCTTATGTCACGGCGTATGGCCGCATATGTATCGCTAAGCCTGAGTGTGTGAGGGACTACGCCTGCGGCGTGGCACCACGATTTCAATTCTACGTCCTGTAGTAGAACGGACGCGATTCAGGGTCTAACGGGTGCGAGCTCGATCGCGTTTGGCGTCATGAACCAGCCCAGCGCCGCTGATCAGCAGCAGCACGGCCATGATGATCACACCAGTTCCGGCGATCCCGAGGATGCCGTGAGCGTCTAGATGAAGGCCGACGGCGAGCCCAACTGCAGTGAGCACACCTACTGCGCCCAGGATGATCTGATCGCGGGCCGGAACGAACTCCCGCCGGGCACGGACCCCACCGATGAGCTCGGCGACGCCCATGGCTGCGAAACCAATCGCAGCGATCACTGCGGCAGCTGCCGCCGTGCTCACGAAGACCACCGCGATGCCCGAGAGAACCCAGGCAGCCGCACCGATCGCCAGCGGTCCGCGCAGACTGTTGGGAACCGCTTCAACCTTCGCGTAATCCCAGACAGCAGTTGCTCCAAGGACGAAGAAGGCCGCGAAGGAGACCTTGAGCAGGGTCACTGTCTCTTCCTGCCAGAAGATGGCGACTACTGCGAACACGGTGGTGATGACCGCACGCAGCCAGACCGGACGGGTCAGCTCTTCAGCGGTAGCGGCAGGGATTCTCTTCACAGACACGCAGACGAGTCTACCGCCGCAGTGTCGGCATGCCGATCAGCGCTGCTCCCCTGCGACCATCCAACGCTCCCCATACGCCCGGACTCCCAAGGTCACCCCACGGGCCCCCATGAACAGCACAGCGAACGCCGCCCAGAGCCAGACGATGGCCTCGGTGCCGGCGAACCCCGCGGAGGCGATCCACCACAGCAGCGGAAGGTAGACCGCGAGGTTGACCAGGCCGACCATCGCCAGGTACTTCACATCTCCGGCGCCCATGAGCACGCCGTCGAGCACGAACACAAAACCTGCGAGCGGCTGTGCCACGGCCATGACGAACAGCGCTGCGGTGATCCCCGCCGCCACGCGATCATCGGGGGTGAACAGTCCCGGGGCAAAGGGGGCGACGGCGGCGATCAGTCCCCCGGTGAGAACACCGAACCCGACACCCCAGCGGGTCATGGTGCGGGTCATCGCCTTGGCCTCCCGGACCCGGGACGCCCCCAGCTCCTTGCCGATCAGCGCCTGCGCTGCGACTGCGAGCGCATCGAGCACGAAGGCCAGCGTGGAGAAGATGGTGAATGCCACTTGATGGGCCGCAAGCGTATGGGGACCCAGATCGGTGGCGACGAGCACCGTGGCCACGATGGCGGCTCGCAGTGACACCGTGCGTAGCATCATCCAGGATCCGACAGTTGCAGCGTTCCGCAGCGCCACCGGATCCACTCCCAGCGGAACTCCCGCCGCACGCATCTTGGGCACCAGCATCACCAGGTACGCGAGCGCCATGCCCCATTGCGCGATCGAGGTGCCCATCGCGGCACCTGCGGTACCGAGACCCACGGCGTGGACCAGGAGCAGGTTGAGCGCAATATTGGCCCCGAAGCCGACTGCCGCCACCACAAGCGGCGTCTTGGTGTCCTGCATCCCGCGCAACATCCCTACCGCTGCGAACACCAGCAGGATGGCGGGCACCCCCGGGAGTGACCAGAGCAGGTAGTTCCAGGCGTGGACCTGCATATCGCCTGTGCTGCCCATCGCGATGAGAAGCTGCTCTCCAAAGGCCAGCCCGGCGAAGGCCAGGACAGCGCCAAGCATGACCGAGAGCCAGAGTCCGTCTCGACCCGCCGCGAGAGCTCGCTTGAGCCTTCCCGCTCCGATGAACCGCGCCACCGCCGGCGTCGTGGAATAGGCCAGGAAGATCATCAGCCCGGTGACGGTGTGCATCACGGTGATGCCAAGCGCCGCACCCGCCAGTTCATCGACACCCAGCCGACCGATGATCGCGGTATCGGCGAGAAGGAACAGGGGTTCGGCCACCAGTGCACCCAGTGCGGGCACCGCAAGCGTCAGGATCTGCCGAGAAGTGGACCGAGGGTCCTTCGGTGCCGGGTTCTGCTCGACTGGGGTCACCTAGGACTCACCTTCCTAGGGTCAGCGAAATGGTCACCTCGGTGAGGGTTCGCAAGAGCGCACCGGCTGCGGCGTGCAGCGCTCCGGCGTCTTCGATGCCGTTGTCCTCGAGGAACTGCTCGAGCTGAGGCTGCACGTAATAGGCCATGACCAGGGCCATCACGTTATTGAACGCGTGGATCAACCAGGCATAGACCAGAGAACGCCCGGTGAGGATATACGCGAGCGTGAAGATCGACCCCATCACCACATAGGGAATCACGGAGATGAGCGTGAGGTCTGTGGCGGTCCCAGGGCTGAACAGCATGGCGACCAGCGCCGGGATGAAATGGAGCAGCGGGAAGGTGATGATGGAGGTGACGCCGCAGATCCAGATATTGATGTAGCGGGAGAGTTTCCCGATCAGCAGATGGCGGAAGAAGTACTCCTCCACATAGGGACCAAGGAGTCCCATGACCAGCACTGCGGCCAGGAATGGGACGTACTGGAGCATGCCTTCAATGGCCAGCTGGTTCTCCGAGGTCTCGGGTTCTCCGCCGAGCGAAAGCACAAAAAGCGCCGAAAGAATCAGCGTGCCGATCCAGGCCACCGGTATCAGCAGTATCTTCAGCCACCAGAGATAGCCGAAGGCCTTGATCGATCTCCAGAAGGCCTTCGCAGAGAAAGCGATCGCCAGGGCGAAGATCAGGCCATAGCCGATCACGTTGAGGAGGAACTGAGCCTGCTGCTCCTGCTGCGCGTCTCCCGATCCCAGCATGGTGGAGAACGGCGGGAACAGCGCGAGCAGGCTCACCCCACCCACCAGCATCACCAGTACATAGGAGATGAACGCGATCAGGTCGCCCCAGCTGAACCTGCCCGGCTCCGAATCACGCTGCCGCTTCCGTACCGGAGGCCCCGACGGCGGCTGCCACCCTTGCTGCGGGGGCTGAGCGTAATAGCCGGGGTGCTGCATCGGCTGACCATATGGCTGTGCCTGCCCGTATGGCTGGTGCTGGCCATGGGGGGAATGGGGCTGGCCGTATGGATTCTGGGGTTGCCCGTAGGGATTCGGTGCTTGCCCATAAGGCTGCTGCGGCGGGTTCTGTGGGGGTTGCGTCATCAGGTCCCAGCTTAGTTCTGTGAGGTGATGGGGCTCGGCGTCAACAGAGTCGCATTACGCAGGTCGCGAAGTTTGCGGGCCTGAGCTGCCACTGCGTGGTCCTCATCGGTGATCGGTTCCCAGGGGGCAATCTGCCGCGCGGATCCGGTTCCGTCCGGTGAGACCATGACGGGCAGACCGTAGGCGACCACGCGGGGGTTCTTCTCTCTGCGGTCCCCGGCGCGGACACGCACCAGCACGTGCATGGACTTGGACCCGGTGAGGACCAGTCGCGCGTCGACCTCGACGAGATCTCCGATGGTGATGGGACGGTAGAAGCGAACGCCTCCGGTGAGCACCGCGGCCACGTCGTGTCCGCTGTAACGTTCAGCACATATCTCAGCGGTCTTATCGATCCACTTCATCACGGCGCCGCCGCGGATCTTGCCGTCGGGATAGCGCTCATCCGTATCTGCCAGGAACCGCAGGGTCAGTGCTTCGGAGGTGCCCATGCCTTCTGGCAGCGCCTGGATCGTTTCCTCCATCTGCCGGCGGTAGACCATCCGCTGGGAGGCATCGAGGTCTCGGCGTCGTTCCAGCTCGGTCTGCGGGGTAAACGGTGCGGCTTCGGCCGGCTCGCCGTCGTCGCCCACTGCCACGTAGATCATGAAGCACTCGGTGCAGACATCCCAGCCCTCATCCTTGCGGATCAGGACGCGCGTCTGGACGTGCACGGAGGTGCGGCCGGTGTGCACCACGCGTGCCTGCACCGTCACCGGAGTATCCCGGGGCACTGTAACAGTGAAGTGCATATTGCCCACATAGGAGGTGACGCAGTCG